>Ga0187827_10001320_pt1 | contig 36762 bp, 21 predicted proteins | sample ETNtaG_39_FD_167969 | JGI IMG/M metagenome (GOLD analysis project Ga0187827, IMG submission 167969) | Marine microbial and viral communities from oxygen minimum zone, Eastern Pacific Ocean - ETNP2014_SV_150_PacBio MetaG (Illumina Assembly) | ecosystem: Environmental > Aquatic > Marine > Hypoxic...
CTGCCAAAGAAATCCTGTTTGATATTTCTCGGGCTGGCGAGCGGGGCAGGAAGGAAACCCTCACCACTTGCATACAGAGTCTCGTTGTAATAGGTGGCCTCGATCTGGTTGCCGAGAAACATGGCGAGTCCTCCGCCTTCCCTGACAAAAGTATCCAGGGCCTTAGCTCCTGCCTCCTGCAGCTTGGGCACGTTGGCAGCAAAGATCATTGGATACCCGTGGAGCAGTTCCGAATTCAAAGCCTGCGGGCTGCGGACAACCGGCTCGATACCGGTCCGGGATTCCCCGCCCGGTGAGAGGGCGTACGAGATATAATCGACCTGCTGTTCGGCCTCGCCTTTTACCACCATCGCGGGAATGCGATCGCGGATGTTAAGCACCATGAATCGTTCGTCATCAGGCGGCAGTGCATCACGGGGCAGCGAAACCTTTAGCACATGCTTGCCCGGCGTATCGAACCGGACTTCAAAGGGATGCTTCACGCTCTGCCCCGGCGGAAGAGGATCGAGCCTGGCCGCGGGAAGCTTCGTCCCGTTCACATCAATCTCCATTTCGAAAGCCTCTGTCGAGCCAGGACCGAGGTTTCTGATCGTGGCGACAAACTGGACGGGCACGTCTGCGGCCACGTTTCGCGACTTCACCTGCAGATCCACAAGTGAACTGTTCTGATGTTGTTCGTTAACAGTCCGGATGAAATTAAGGGTGACCTCGCCTTCCTCAATCTGCGTGAGTTTTTTGGCCAGCGCATCCTCTGTCAGCCAGTCCTGGGCCCGAAAATCGGAAATGATGTGCAGAGACTTATTCAAGCCCTTGTCCTGTGTGAACAGGCGTTCGGCCTCTTTGATTCCCTTGAGCAGTTTGTGCGTTCCGTGGGTCGCCTTCATCGACTCCATGGCCCCCTTGATCCTGGCCAGCGCGCCGTAGTCGATCGACTCTCTCAGGAGGTCAGGTTGCCCGATTCTGGACAGCCGCAGAAGTGTAAATTTATGAGTTCCAGGTTTGGCCGCGGCCGCCTGTGCGAGCTGCAGGACGGTATTCCTGCCCTGTGCAAACGAGCTCGTATCCGCCCACCGGTCGTTCATCGAGCAGGAATCATCGAGAATGATCACGTCGTGTGTCTGCTCGTCGCCGAGGAGCAGATTCGTGCCCACGTAAGGTCGGGCAACCAGAAACACGAACAGCAGAATGATGAGGATGCGCATCAGCAGCAGAAGAAGCTGCTTGAGCAGAACCCGCCGCCGGTTTTTGCGCTGCGATTCGAAAAGGAACTCCATAGTGGCCCACCGCACCCGCCGAAATCGCATGCGATTGATCAGGTGAATAATGATCGGTGAGGCAACCAGCGCACTGCCGGTAAGAAAGGCCGGGTTGATAAATTCTGGCACGTTGAGGTGGTCTGGAGATTCAGTGGATGCCGGTAAAGTAACTCAGGGCATCCCTAAAATCATTCGGGCGCTGTTTGGGGCTGCGACCTGTTCTCTGTTCAGCGGGGGGGAGAGCGAACTGTTTGCCGGGCCGGAAAGGAAGGAATTGGACCGTCATTACAGCTCGCGCAGCCATCTATGGCCTAATCTTGATTGCTAGTACCTTTCTCTATAGCCCCTCAATATTTTTCAGCAACCTACTATCATGTCAGCTCCATCGAAAGCCGGGCTGACAGGATGGCTGCGGCGTGTCGCCACGCTCTCCCAAACGTCGGATATTTTTTACAGATTGCCTATAACGCCCTTTTCTGAAAATCGGCTACGGTTGTATTCAATCCACCTGACAACAGGAACTTCAATCTTTGGTCTTCAGTTCCCATCTCTTTATCTTTTACTATCTGCCGCTGGCGTTGGCGGCTTACTACCTGCTACCAAGGTGGGGGAAGCATCTGGGGCTCACGCTTTTCAGTTATCTGTTTTACGGATGGGCGAATCCTTATTTCGTTTTCCTGATGTTCGGCTCGACGCTCGTGGATTACGTCTGCGGGCTCGTCATCGTTGGCCAACTGGGAGCGAATGCCGGTAAGCCCATTGAGCGATTGGAGAAGGGCGGGCAAAGAACGGGCCGGCAAAAGACTGCGGCGTTCATCTCGATCCTCAGCAATCTTTCGTTGCTGGGCTTCTTTAAATACTTCAATTTTGGCCTGGAGAACTACAACTGGCTGATGCAGGGGCTTGGTATGCACAGCGCGGTCTGGGATACGGTGTTTCGGGTGACTCTGCCGCTTGGCATCAGCTTCTACACCTTTCAATCCATGAGCTACACGATCGACGTGTATCGCGGGGACGCCAAAGCGATGAAGAACTTCATCGACTTCGCCTGTTATGTCTCGATGTTCCCACAGCTTGTGGCCGGGCCCATTATCCGGTTTTCAGAAATCGCCGATCAGCTTGTTTCCCGGGCTTGCACGTTGGAGAAATTCGCGCGCGGGGTTTCCTTCTTATGTCTCGGTATGGCCAAGAAAGTGATCCTGGCCAACCCATGTGGCAAGGTTGCCGACACGGTTTTTGACGCGGGCTCCGCGCACGTGCTGGACGCGTGGTACGCAGTGGTGGCGTACGCGTTTCAGATCTACTTCGATTTCAGTGGCTACTCGGATATGGCCATCGGACTGGGGCTGATGCTCGGGTTCGTATTCCCCAAGAACTTCGATTCGCCTTACATTTCGAAATCGATTACTGAATTCTGGCGACGCTGGCACATTTCTCTGTCCAGTTGGCTGCGGGACTACCTCTACATCCCGCTGGGCGGCAATCGAAAGGGCGATAAACGGACATATGTAAACCTTGCTACGGTCATGGTGCTGGGCGGTCTCTGGCACGGCGCTTCGTGGAATTTCGTGATCTGGGGGATGATCCACGGAGGCTGGCTCGGGCTCGAGCGTGTGATGGGCAAGGAGAGCTTCTATCGCTCCCTGCCCGGCCCGGTAAAAGTGGTCATCACGTTTCTCATCGTGCTGATCTCGTGGGTTTTTTTTCGCGCGTCAGATCTGCCATCAGCGGTGGCATACCTCAAAGCGATGCTTGGCCTGGCTGAAGTGCAGGCCGGAGCTGTCCTGCTTGGCGGCATTATCTACAAGCCGTATTACTTAATCGTGATGGCCCTGTCCGCGGTCATCGTCTGGCGGATGCCGCAGACCTGGGACTGGACGCGGCAACTGACCTGGCCGAAGGTCATCGCATGTATCGCCAGTTTCTGGCTGGCGTGCATTCTCCTGGTAAGCCAAGCGTACAATCCGTTTATATATTTTATTTTCTGAAGGGCGGGACGCGGGGATGGTGAATGGTGAATGGTGTTCCCTGATCCCAGACCGCCAGCTACATCCCTTTTCCGCCGGCATTCAACTTTGCCAATTCCGTCCTTACCGTTTCCGCAGGCACCCAGCCAAGACCGCAGTGTTGGAGGTGGTGGAGGAAGGCATCAAAGTCTTCCTGGGAAAACTGCGGCGAGGCCTTCGGGCGAAGAGTGTTCGTATCTACTGGCGAGTGCACGTAGATGAAGCATTGGAGTAACGCATTTAGGGCGGGTCCGGGGTCCGTGGACGAGTCCGGGAAGGAGTAATCCCAGTCAAGTTCCCAGACCGCGGCGGTGCCATCCATCGATGCGGAAACCGCACGAGAGCCATCGCGGCTGAAGCAGACTTTCTGCACTTCGCCTTCATGGCCCTTGAGGTCGTGCAGGATATTCCCGGTCTGAAGTTCCAGAATGCGAATCGAGCTATCAAGCAGCGCTGTGATGACAAAACGTCCATCGGGTGTGAAAGCCAGGGATGTGACACCTTTGCCGACTTCGATTGTCTTGATGGTCTCCCAGGATCGGACATTCCAGATTCGGATGGTACCGTCGAGACTGCCGGAAGCGATCACACGGCCGCTCGGGCTGAAACTCACGGCCGCGACGAGTTCTTCGTGCCCGACGCAGATCTTCAATGCCTTGCCCGTCGAGACTTCCCAGACGACAAATGTGGTGTCTTCACTGCCACCAACGCAGTAGAGGCCTGCGGGATGGAAACAGACAGAGGAGACGGGCTCAACGTGCTCGAAGCTGCGCAACACGTTTCCGGTTTCCACGTCAAACAACTGCAGCGCGGATTCACGGAGAACCTCTCTGCCGCCGGCGAGAACCCATCTGCCCCCCGGGCTGAATGCCACCGCGGCGATGCCCTGCTGGAAATCCAGATGATGATGGCTCCTGCCGGTTGAGACATCCCAGATTCGGGCCGAGCAGTCAGACCCTCGAAACAGACCAGAGCCCGTGACCGCCAACGGCTGCCGAGGATGCCAGGCGATGCAGTTTACGATGGATGAATGGCCGCTGTAGGTACGGATGACTTCCCCAGAATCAACATCCCAGAGCCGCAGGGCACCCTTCGAATCGCCCGTCATGATCTCATTGGAGTTCGGCGAAAGTACGGCACTGGTGACCGGCTCCGGATGCCGGAAAGAACGCACCTTCCAACCACCTTTCAGAGTTCGCCGTATGCCGCCCAGCCCCGTCTGATGCCACAGACGGATCAGATCGTGATTTCTTGAGCCTTCTTTTGACTTTCTTGCTTCGCGAACAGCTTTCGCAGCTTCCCCCCATCTGTTTTTCTCAAGAAGGTTCGAGGCGGCCTTTGCGGCCCTTTCAAGGGAGGGACGCCGAGTCGATGTTTTCGCGCGTTCATGAAGGGAGCGGATGCTTAACGGCGTGGCGTACCATGGTGTCCCCAGGTCCCAGATGCGCACGGAGGCATCCGGCCCGGCGCGCATGCAGAAGTGGCATTGCTGATCGAGTGCGATTGGAACGCCAGGGATGTCCCGGCGAGTCATGAGGCATCTGGAGGTCGGGATGTGCCAGAGGCGGAGCGTGCCGTCTTCAGAGGCCGTGACGCAGGTATGTGTATTGCCGCCGTAGGTGATGCTGATCACCGGACCGGTATGGCCATTAAGCTCACCGATCTTTTTAGGAACTTCGAGATCCCAGATCTCAACAACCGGGCTGGCATGAACGCGCGCTGCCGTGCGTCCATCCGGTGAGAGGGCAACCGCGGTGATTTCTCTGCCGCCGGGCAGTGCGCCTCTTGACCAGTTTCTAAAATCCCATTGATGCCATTCATCTCCGCTGCAGGAAAGCCCTTTCAAACCGTTGTAGCTGACTTCGAAATGAGTGATCCCCTGCGGGATCAATACCTCGCCGGTCTGGGAGGCGTTAGGCAGGTACCAGGAACGAATCTGACCGTCTTTGCTAGCGGTGATGGCGCGATTCTTCTCAGTGATCAGCGCGACATTAATGATCTCTTCGCCTTCGTGCGTGAAGCGCTGGATTTTCTTTTGCTGATCGATATTCCAGAGCCGGATAGGCCCGTCGACGCGGCCCGTCAGAAAGTGCTTGCCATCCTCGCCAATGCTCACCGCGGCATAGTGGCTGTTGCCTGCCTCCGCGGTGAAGACGGTCTTCCCCGTCTGAAAATTCCAGAGCTTCAATTCCGAGCCAGACTCACTGCCGACGGAGACGCCGAATCTTCCCCCAGGGTCAATCGCCACTGCGCCGACCGGGCCTGCGTGGCCCTCGAGATCGTACGGCTGACAGGCGCCCTGAAAAGCGGATTGCTGCAAGGCGAGCGCTGTTTCTTCCGGCCAGATGGCCTGCGCTTTTTCGCTTTCCCCTGCCAGGTAAAGTGTGCTGGCGGCGCGGCGTTTGATGATCGTTGCCGGGGCGTTTCGATGAATGGCTTCCTGATAAGAAAGCAGGGCTTCGCCATAGTGTCCGGCGCCGGCCTGGGCATCTGCCCGGGCCATCCACGGGGTAAAGTCAACCTGTTCATCAAGGCAGACGTTCTCCAGCAGTTTCTCGGCCTCGATGGCATTCCGGGTCTCCAGGAGCGCCATAGCGTAGAGGGTCGATACCCGCCAGTCTGATGGGCTGTAATTGCGAATGCGATGGATGCGCTCAAGGGCTTCCACGTCTGTAATCATGCCGCGCCGCCATTCCATGAGTGCACGATTGTAAATCGTCTCCGGATCATTTGGCATTGCCTTCTGAGCATCCCCAAGAGCGGAAATTGCCGGCCCGATCTTCTTCCTTTCGTGGAGCACAAGCGCGTGGACGTTTTTGGAAAGGGCCGCGATCAGCTCCGGATTCTGAGTTTCCGGCAAAGGCTCTCCGGACTGCTCCTGAAAGAGTTGGGCCAGCTTGCCACGAATGTCACCAAGGTTCACAGCCCCCATATCCGGGAGTGTCCCCAGCCATGCTGCGAGTTCCGGCGTCTGCCCCTCGGACGTCTGCAGCAGCCCAGGGAGCAACCCAGCAAGGGCGGTGACGTCAGTCTGTGGATCATTCTCCAACGGCTCGTTCTCCATTCCGGTGAGGATTGGTCCGGCTGCCTGTACCAGGCAATGGCGCGTAACCAGGCTGCCGTGCGTCAAGCCATGCTGGTGAAGGTGGAGGAGGGCGTCGCAGATTCTGGCGGCGAGTTCCAGCCGTTCTGGCAGCTCATGATCCTCGACCATCCAATGATCCAACAATTGCCCGGATTCATGTGGCAGGATGATGGCTGTGCCACTGGACTCGATAGCGGCAAAACAGGGCACTAGGTTGGGATGCAGCGGCAGTTCCATCCATTTCCGCAGCCTGGCGCGGAAAGAAGCAGAGAAGGAATCCTCATCCGTCTTGATGATGAGCACATACATGTTCCACTGACGGTGCCATCCAAGCCACCACTCAGCCGTACCGCCGGAGTCCAGCCGCTTGAGGAGTACAAGCCGTTGCCTCTCATCAGACTGTCCTCCTGGCGAGAGCTCGCTCACTTTCTGGGGGCCTGTTTCTGCCAAACCTGGAATCTCTTCGGGTATTTCAAAAGAATCAAAATTGGCTCCCCCATCAGCACCTTCGCCTATGGTACACCGAGGATGCCCACTGTCACAAATAGAATCAATTTAGGAGATTCCCCTTGATTGGCCGAGAGATTCTGAACTGAGGCTGGCCGCGAGCGTCCCGCTGGCTTTCTGGTGCGACCGCCCACATCAAGAACCAATCAGCAGCCGCAGAACTGCCCGCTGCACATGCAGCCGGTTTTCTGCCTGGTCGTAAACGATGGATGCCGGACCATCCATGACTTCATCGGTGATCTCTTCGCCGCGGTGCGCGGGCAGGCAGTGCATCACCAGGACGCCTTCCTTCGCCGCGTTCAAAAGATCGGCATTCACTTGAAAGTCGGCAAACACCGTTCGCCTGGCATTCGCCTCCTCTTCCTGACCCATGCTCGTCCAGGTATCCGTGTACACGATATTCGCGTTCTTGACGGCCTCTTTGGGATCGCGTGTTTCGAGGAATGAAAACCCATCCCTGCTGTCCATTCCATCCAGCAGGCCCGTGAATTCCTGCGTAAAGCCATAGCTTTCGGGCGCGGCAAGGCTGAATGGGATACCGAGCTTGGCGCAGGCCAGCGCGGCCGAACGGGCCACGTTATTGCCATCGCCAACGAAAGCGACGCTGGCGGATTCGAATCCGCCCAGTTTCTCCTTGATGGTGAACATGTCCGCCAGAGCCTGGCAGGGATGATATTCATCGGACAGGCCGTTGATGATGGGCACGGTAGCGTACTCCGCGAGCTGGTTGATGTTCTCCTGCTCGAAAGTGCGGATGACGATTCCGTCCAAGTAACGTGAAATAACTCGCCCGACGTCTTTAACCGATTCGCGTGTGCCGAGCCCGATGGCCCTCTGGTCCATGTAAACCGAATTCCCCCCCAACTGGTTGATACCCACCTCGAAAGAAACCCGCGTGCGCATGGACGCCTTTTCAAAAATCAGGCCGACCGTCTTGCCCTGCAGCGCGAACTCTCGAATGCCGCGGGCGACGCGGGTTTTCAGCCGTTCGGACCAGTCAAAGATTTCAAGGATGTCTTCCGTACTAAGCTCAATGAGTGAGGTGAGGTGTCTGTGCTTCATGATTGCTGGCCTTATTTTTCAATCTGCGTTCCGACTCCCTGGTCGGTAAAAATCTCGAGGAGCAGCGAATGGTCGATCCCCGTATCGACGATGTGCGCTTTGTGGACCCCGCCGTTGACGGCCTCCAGGCAGGATTCAATCTTCGGCAGCATCCCCCCTGCGATGACCCCTTCTTCAATCAGTGAATTTACTTCATCCTCGCGAAGGGAGGAGTAGAGAGTGGATGAATCTTCTGGATCGTGCATGACACCAGGCACGTTGGTGAAGAAGACGATCTTCTCAGCATCAAGGGCCTGCGCGATCTTGGATGCTCCGTCGTCTGCATTAATGTTGTAAAGCTGGCCGTTTCCATCAACGCCCATCGGCGCGATGACCGGTATGCGACCGACCTGGCACAGTTCCTCAATAAACTCGGTTTCGACGTCGGTTATCTCACCGACGAATTCGAGGTCATAGGTCTCCCCATCTTCACTCTCGAACTGCCGCTGCACAGCACGAATAAAAGGGACGAGCCGCACGTGAAGCGGCGCGGCCTTGCCTTCAAGCTCCTGAAGCATCCGCACCAGCATCCAGTTCACATCGCCTAGCAGCACTCGCTCCACAATTTCCAGAGTGGCGGCGTCAGTCGTGCGGTGTCCATGCACAAACGCCGGTTCAAGCCCGGATTCCGACATGGCCCTGGTAATGAACGGCCCGCCGCCATGCACGATGATTGGGTGCATACCAACGACGCGCATGAAGACGATATCCCGCAGCACGCTGTGGAGAAGATCATTGTCATCCATGCCCGCGCCGCCAAGCTTGATGACGACCGGCTTCGATTGAAACGACTGAATGTAAGGCAACGCCTCGATGAGGACGGCGGCCTTTTGAATGGCCTGTTCCATGCTTTAGCTTGTCTGTCGCGTGAAAATTTCCGTCGCAATTCTTGCCCGCTCTGCGCCGGAAAGCGGGGCAGTATAGCAAAAGAGATCACCAGTGCATGACGGCCGCTTCAGGATGAAACGCTTCTACCACTAGCCGTCCAAGACGGAGTCGTTTTGACGGATTTCAGGGGCGAAGCCCCGGGCTGTTTGCCTAGCCCAGCCCAACGGGCTGGGTGAATGGTACAAAGATCTGAAAAGGGGCAACGCCCCGGCCATTTATGAGGAGGCCATTCATTGGGGCAAATGGCCGGGGCGTTGCCCCTAAGGATGATCTGCCCGAAAACCCAGCCCGTTGGGCTGGGTCTAGAGAAGGATTGCCATTCAGGGGCAACGCCCCGGCCATTTGCAGCAGGTTGGTCGTGCAAATGATCGGGGCGTTGCCCCTTTAATTGTGCTTCATTACTTCTTCCCAGCCCGCTGGGCTGGGCTAGGCAAACCGGCGGGGCGTTGCCCCTGAAATCAGTAAAGACACCCCCGTCTTGACCTACCAGGAGCGCCGGCACCCTGGCCGGCCTTAACGCCGAAGGCGTGTTCCTAGGGCTTCCATTCTGACTACTGTGTATCCTGGAACCAACGCCCGCAATAGGTGACACGGGTTGCTTGCCATCCCGTGTCTTTAAGGCTGGGGTCCAGACAGGAGCTGTGAAAGAACCCTCCGAAACGTATGACACATTCATCACACAACAACCGGCAGCGAAATCGTAAATGCCGCTCCTTCCGCGCTGCTCTCCAAACCGATACTGCCACCGTGCTGCTCGATGATTCTCCTGCTCAGTGCCAGACCGAGTCCGGCCCCCCCTTCTCGAGTGGTGAAGAAAGGCTCGAAGACTTTCTCTCTGCGTTCCTCCGGTATGCCGCCACCGGTGTCTGCAAATCGAATCAGTAAATCCTGATCCGACTGATCGAAAGAGATGGTGAGCATTCCTCCGCCCGGCATCGCCTGCATCGCATTCAGGATAAGATTGACAAACACCTGCTTCATCTGATGTTCATCCGCATGCACCTTTGGCAGATTCTCCCTTAAGAGCTCGACCTCAATGTGAGTATGCTCGAGCTGGCGTCCGAGCAGTTGGAGAATCGCTTCGACGGTGGCGGCCAAGTCGGTCGGCTTACTCTCAGGCTCACGAGGTCGGGCAAAACTCAGCACCTCTTCGAGGGCCAGATCGAGCCGGTCGATCTCCTCACGTATCACACGCAGTGGCTCTCGGAATTTCTCTTCATCGGGCGCGCGTTTCTCCAGGAGCTGTGCGGTCATTCGGAGCGAGCTCAGCGGGTTCCGGATTTCGTGGGCCACACTCGCGGCAATGCTTCCAAGTGTTGAGAGTTTCTCGGCTTCGACCAGACGTTCCTGCGAGGTCTTGAGGCTGTCGAGCATTCTGTTAAACGCGTCGGCCAGTTCACGGACCTCGCCGCTCCCGTGGGCATGGATCCGTTCATCCAGCCCGGCTTCACCGATCGTTTTCGATTGCTCGGCAAGTTCACGAATCGGCGCGGCGATCGTACGGGCGATGAGCGTTCCGAGTACGGCGAGCCCGAACAGGCTCGCCATCACTACCACGGTGATCGGTCTCGTCGCCTGCGCCTTCGCCTCCAGAATTCGGGAGACCGGGCACAACAGATAGACAACAGTAGCTTTTGCAGGATCGCGATTCTTGAGCTCTGCATGGGCCACCCAGAATTCTTTACCGCGGAGCTGAATCAGATAGAAATCACCCACCCTTGGAGTCCCACGCGAATGGCCCAGCCAGGCTGAAAAATCTTCTGCACTTTCCGGATCGAGAGATGAGCCACGCATCCCTCCCTTCCCCTGAATCGCGACATCGTATCCGATGACCGCTTTAATAAGCGAAAGCGAAGCCTCATTGAGCGGAAACCCGGCGCGGGAAATCATCGCCGTGAGGTTGTGCAGCGTATCGGAGAATTGCCGCTCGACCTCTCGCGAAAGGGCATCGATCGCAAACCACGTCACCAGTGCCTGTGAAAAAATAAACAGGCACAGAAACGGCAAAACAATCCGAGTGTGAATCCGCAGGTTCATTGCAGCATCATACTCGCCCGCGGTGTTTCTTTGTCACAGGTCTGTCGTTTTGTTTTCTGCGAACAAGTACGCCAGCCATGACCGCAGATGCGAGTACATCCTGTGGCCGCAGGATGCCAGGCTCGCGCGAGACCTGCTTCCTACACCGATGCACCCCGCACAACCAGGGCCAGCCGCTCTCTGGCACAGTCTGCCTTCCTTTCCACTGTCGCGTCTGCTCCGGCCGCGGATTGGACGGCCGCCGTCAACTGTGCCGCGGAATCATCAACATTTTCGATTGCCAGGCGGTCGTTGGCAATCACCTCAAATCCGTCGGTCTTGAATTTCAGGATCAGGCTTTCAGCCGATTCCAGGAGGCGGCAGGCGGCGAGCGCAGTCTGGACGACGCCTTTGACGCGTGCCGGAAGATCGCCTTCCTGTGGCTGTTTGCGGGTGTAGATAAGGCCAGTGCCCCCCTCCTCATCCATACAGAAATTGCCCTCGTGGGCTACGAGCAGAATGCCCGGCCCGTTTGGCACGTGGGAGTAATCGTGCACGTCGATCAGCAGATGCCCGTCGACGCTCTTCTCTTGAATCCAGGAATGGAAAACCGGGATGAGATCCTTCTGCACGACTGCATCCGAATCTTCCACGAAGAACTTGACGCCTATCTTTTGAATGTCCATGGGTGAGCTTTCAGTTGATGTAGTCTGGTTTTAAGCGCGCGTCATTCAGACGGCAGCGAAGAGATTCCACCAAACAGGTCGGTATCTCCACTTGCCTGCATCTCAGCCGACTTCTTGGCGGCAAGCCTGTCGGCACAGGGGTGCGCGGCTTCGATGAAGAGCTGTGATTCTTCGATGATTCGTTTGGCGTGATCTTCGGTAATGGCTTCCGGCTGATTCTCGTACCGGTTGAAGAGGTAGCCGGCGAATTTGCCGCCGGCAAATCTGTCGTGAAAAAGCTCGGTATCAAAAATGCGCTCGCGGAATTCCTTGATGATGGTGTCCGGGTCATTTGGCACGTCGAGCCATTCGGTCTTTACCAGGGTGCGCGCGGCAGACAGCATGGATCTGTAGGCCATATCGTCGGCCTTCTCTAAATCCCCTTCATCGAGGCCGACCTGGGCCTCGAAGTTCATGCGCTCGGCCGAGGACAGCTCGAACGATGTGAGGGTGACCACCTCGCCGGCACATTCGCCCACGCCCATGTCGCCCATGGTAAATTCGCGAGGGTCGCCCCAGTCGGAGTAAAAAGTGCTGTCGTCTTCGTACGCCGGGACTTCCATGAATGGCTCGAGCATGGCGCGACATTCTTTCTTGCCGATGCGCTTGATGTAATCCTGGAAGGATTCGTTTCCGTCACGATTCTCCACGAAACGTTGCGTAATGTGATTGACAACTTCAGGCACACGTTTGGAGGGAACGGCTCCGATAGCAAGGCCGTAGGACGCGGCATTCTCCTGCCACTGGCCTCCCAGCAAAACCTGAAAGTGCGGCACCTTGTGCTCCCCGACAGTGCGGCTGTTCCCGTAAAAGCCAATATCGGCGAGGTGATGCTGCCCGCATGAATTGAAGCAGCCGCTCATCTTGATCTTGAGGTTCTGGACGGCTGCATCCATGTTGTAGAAATTTTCGGCCAGCCGCTGGCGCAGTTCGCGGGCAAGTCCCCGGGATGAGGCGATGCCGAGCTTGCAGGTGTCCGTGCCCGGGCAGGCGGTCATGTCGATGATGGTGCCGGCGCCAGGCTCGGAGAGTCCGATTTTTTTCAGTTCGGTATAGAGCTCAGGCAGGTCGGCCTCGCTGACCCAGCGGAAAACAATATTCTGCTCCACGGTCAGGCGGATGTTGTCGCCATTGAACTTTCTGGCGAGGTCCGCGAGGCGGCGTGCCTGACTGGCCGTAAAGTCACCGAGGGGCGCGGAGATGATTGCCGTGGCGTATCCCTCCTGAGGCTGGTCGTAGATATTCGTCGCGGCCCATTCTTCGTAGCCCTCAGGTTTGGCCGCACCATTGAGCTTCTGTCCTTCTTTGATCGGGGATTCGCTATAGTTTGAGACCTCTGGAATGTAGCTGGTCCAGCGTTCGTCCTCGGGCATCGTCTTCTTTTCTTCGAGAACTATCCGCTTAAATTCTTCCATCCCAAGCTTGGCGACCAGGAACTTGATGCGTGCTTTCCCGCGATTTTCCTTTTCACCGAGTCGAGCGAACACACGCGCAACAGCTTGAGTTGTCGGCAGAAATTCTTCTTCGGGCAGGAATTCCTCGAAGAGCTTCGCCTGATGCGGCACCGGTCCAAGACCGCCGCCGACGAAGACTTTGAAGCCGCGTTTCTGTTCACCGTTGACATCTTTCACCTGCGCAATCGCACCCAAATCATGCATGGTGGTGAGGGCGCATGCTTCGGCTTCGCAGCCTGAGAAGGCGATCTTGAATTTACGGCCGAAATCCTGCGTGTCCGGATGTCCGAGCATGAATCGCATGCAGGCCTCAGCGTAGGGGGTGACGTCGAAAGGCTCGGTTCTGCATACGCCAGCGAAGGGGCATGCAGTGACGTTGCGCACGGAATTCCCACATGCCTCGCGGGTCGTGATGCCTACCGCGGCCAGACGGCGCATGAGGTCTGGCGTGTCTTCAATATGCACGAAGTGAAGCTGCATATCCTGCCGGGTCGTGATGTGCAGAATGCAGTCCGAATACTCCTCTGCCAGATCGGCAAGAGTGTCGACCTGGTCGGGGACGAGCCCGCCGAAGGGGATCTTGATGCGCATCATTCCAGGCGCGTCCCAGACGGTATCCGGGCCCTTTACGGTATCACCGCATGGAAATTCGAGTTGCTGTGGCCCCGTGCCGTCGTGGCGCTGCCCATTGTCGTAGCGCTGGCCGTATACACCGCGGCGAAGACGTGTTTCGGCAAAGATCTTTTCACCGATCTTTCCCTGCTTCCGACGAACGATTTCGGCCTCAAAAATATCGATCTCACGGGCCAGTTCATCCGGCATGAGGTCCGCTAGTTTCTCTTTCCAACTGCTCATCAATTCATTCCTGTGACTTCAGTAAACACTTCATACATGAGTGTGCGGAACCTTTAGCAATGTTTCGCGGATTCTGCAACTTGTGCACTCTCAGGGTGCTTATTTGTGGCGATGGACTATTCTCTTGACGTTGCCCATCAACCATCAACCATAGCTCTGGTGCACATCGACGAAATCCACATCTCGGGCTTCGGTCACTTCGATGAGTTTTCATTCACGAATATTCCACACGGTCTGTCGGTCATCCACGGGACGAACGAGGCTGGGAAAACGACGCTGCTTCAGTTTCTGCGGACCGTACTGTTTGGTTTTCCTCGCCAGAAGAAGTGGGAGTTTTATCCTCCGCACAAAGGCGGCCGGCATGGCGGCCGCCTCATCCTGAACGGCTCAGCACAGGATCGTGCGATTGTTGAGCGATATAGCGGAAAAGGGCACGGCCCGGTCAGGGTCACCTTTGCCGATGGCAGCGATGGCGGGGAAGATGCATTCCGGCAGCTCCTCGGCGCGGCGACACGCGATGTATACGAGAACGTATTCGCCTTCAGCCTCGGCGAACTGCAGTCCTTTGATTCGCTTCAGAATGACGCGGTCCGTGACGCCATTTACAGCGCGGGCACGGGCACAGGGAGGATTACCATCCCGCAGGTGCTGCAGGATCTCGACACGGAGATTTCGGATCTCTTCGCGCCGCGGGGCAGAAATCCAAAAATCAACGTGCTGCTCGGTGAGCTCGATGACGCCCGCAAGAGCCTCAACGAGCACCAAACCGACCTTGATGAATACAGCCGCCTGTGCAGTGAAATCAGCGCGCTGCAGTCTCAACTACATGAAACCGAACAGAAACTTCAGGAAGGCCGGCGCCGTCTGGACCGGGTCAAGCTCCTTCAACAGGCGTGGCCGGAGTGGGTGGCCCTCAAGGATGCGCGCGAGCGATTGCGCGAAATTCCCGTAATCGAGACTTTTCCCGAGGATGGAATTCGACGCCTGGAAGAACACCTGTCAGAGCTGAAGTTTTTCGATCGCCAGTCAGCCGAATTGGAGGACGACCTCGCTGCATTGATTGGACAGCGTCAGAACATCGCGGTCGATGAAGATCTTTTGCAGTCAGCAGCGATGGTTCGGCTTGTGGAGCGTGGCCTTCAGGGATTTGAAGATGCGATCAGCCAGTTGCCGCAGGTGAAGGCAGAGATGCTCTCGCTTGAACGGCAATTCAAAGCCGTGCACCAGGAGATTGGAGCGGAATGGGACGATGAGTTCCTGCGCGCGTTCGATCTCTCCGTCGCTTTTAGAGAAGAGATTCGCTCGCACGAAGAGAAGCTGCACACGACCCGTGAAGCATACAAGGAAGCTTCGCTTCGCCTTGAGAACGAAAAGTCACTTCTGAAAAAGGCTGATGAAAATGTCATTGCGGCGGAACAGAATCTTGAGGAACTGGAATCACAGGACGCGCCCGATGAAGCGGCCATTCGCCGAGTCATTGAAAAGCGTTCGGTCTACCAGAGCGCAAGGGACGATCTGCCCTCGGTGAAGGCCGAGCTCAAGCTGTTGGCAGAGCCGCTTGACCGGTCACTGCAGAATCTCGGCTGGGATGAGAATCAGGTAATCCACCACGACGAACGAAGTGGACTGAAGGAAGACCTGCGCAAGTATCAATCCGACATCCAGGAGTTCGATGCGCGCTGCGCGTACGCGCAGGAAATCAAGCGAAAAGCAAAACTGAAGTGGGAGGAAACAGCCGAGGAATGTAAAGGGACGCAAGAGAACGACGTCCCGAATACAGCAGCATCCAGGCAGGAAATCGAAGATCGCAAACGGGGATTGCGCGCCCTGAGAAAGAAGATTTACAGGCGAGACGCTACGTGGTCCTGGCGCTCCGCGACAGGCCCTGTGGCAGGTGAAAACAATCCGCCGGCGAAAGCCGCCAGCGCCGGCATCCCATCGTGGCCGGCGATGGTCTTTCTCCTTGCCGGTCTGATTGCCCTGGCCGTGGGAGCCCTCAACGGCGAGTTGCGGACAGGCATCATCCTGTTCGCGGGGGCCTGCGTTGCTTCAGGCATCGCGGCATTCATGCACTTGAAAACGGGGCGTGGTCTTGACGCTCCGCGGCAAGAATCTGACACGGTGCGTCAGCACCAGCGAGAACCGGAATCGCTGGCACTCAAAGAATTGGATCTGCAGATTCATGAAATGGCAGGCGCTCTCGATATCCCTGTCGAGCACTGCACGCACGAGGGTCTGGATGAGCAGGAAGCTCAGATCGATGCCGAGGCAGGAAAGCTGCAGAGCCGAATCGAGCGGCGGCGATCCCTGGAAAAGGCGGAATTGGAGCACGAGCAGGCGGCTGCTGAACTCGGCACGGCGACAGGAGATCGAGATAAAGTCGTTCGTGCCTTTCAGCAGTTGCTGACCGAGTCTGACCTGCCTCCAGAGCTCAGCCCGTCAGAGGCGTTGGATGTCCTTGCGGATCTGTCCTCCGCCCGTGAAAAACTTGTCGCCGCTCAAAGCCTGGGGAGACGGATTCAGCAAATGGAGTCGTGTGTCCGTGATTTCGAGGAAGAGGCTTCGAGGCTCTGCGGAAGCGCTTCAAACACCGTCGAAGAACTCGATCGTCAATTGGACAGGTCAATCCAACACCGCAAGCGATGTGATGAGGCACGTTCCATCTGCAATGCGGCCCGGCAGCATCTTCTGGATCGAAAGTTAGAAACCAAAGAGGCTAAGAGGCTGCTGCTGTCTAAACGGGAAGGGGACGAGGCTGCCCGGCGTGCATGGATTGATTTCCTTCTGATAAACGGCCTCAGAGAGAACATCAGCCCCAGCGGCGCCTTCGAAATGCTCAACCGAATCGCCTCAGCGCGAGAACTCATGGATCAGTTGAGGGCCGTGAATGAGAAGGACCAGTTCCTGTCTGATTCCATCCAGGCATACAGAAAACAGGCTTCCGATCTCGCAGCCAAAGTGGGCCTGTCGGCCAGAATTCAAGAGACTTCAGTTCAGGTGGCGACCCTGGCCACGAATCTACGTGAATCACAGGACTGCAGACAGAGGGCATCCGAGCTGGATTCCCGGCTCGAAGAACTCACACGAAAGCAGAAGCTCCTGCTCGTTCAGCGCGAACGGGTTGACGAAAAGCTCTGCGAACTGCTCGGGACTGCAGATACGGATTCGGAGGACGCATTCAGGAAGCGCTGGTCTGATTATTCGGAACGGCGGTCACTCCTGCAGAAAATCTCCCAACACGAAACGCGGCTCCAGCAGCTCGCGGGCATCGGTCCTGCGCTGGATGCCTTGTGCGAGGAACTCTGTGATTGCGTTCCGCAGGAATTGGTGGATGAGAAGCTCGAGTTTGAAGCCACGATACCAACCCTTGAAGCCAGTGCGCGGGAATTGGTCGACGAATGCGGTCGGCTCAGCGAGACCCGGAACCGCATGCAGGATTCGGACGCGCAGACCAGGCTGCGCCTGCACATCGAATCCCTTAAGGCGAAGCTGAATGAGCACGTCCACGAGTGGTCGGTGCTGTCGCTGGCAAAAGCACTCATCGAAAAGTCTCGAGATAATTACGAACGCGAACGCAGGCCGGCGGTGTTGAAATCAGCCGAGACGTTCTTTCGCCGCCTGACCCAGAACCGTTACACCGAGCTGCGTGCACCGGCCGGCGAGAGCCGCATTCTGGCCATTACCCCGGACGGTACACGGAAGGATTTTGCGCACCTGAGCCGCGGGACAGCCGAGCAACTCTACCTGTCTCTCCGTTTTGGTTTTATCAATGAGTTCACCCGCCGCTCAAAGCCGCTCCCCCTGGTATTCGACGACATTCTGGTCAACTTCGACGAGGCGAGGGCAAAGTCCACCCTCGAGTCGATGTACGAATTGGCCGAGTCCCATCAGATTCTTCTATTCACCTGTCACGAATCGACGGTGGGGCTCGCCAGAGAAGTAAAAGAGGATGTGGATGTGTTCAGGCTGGATGGTGGAAAGCTGAAAGCGGAAAGTCAGTAGGCCTGGATTTCTCGCTCGAGAGCCAGTTCGACCGTGCCGTCTTAAGGGATCATCCCCCACTTTTCTTCATTCCTCCCAGGGAAGAGGGACTCCCAACCTTTCGCTCGCCTTACGAGATTCGGCCTGTTCTTCCGGACCGTAGCGGATGCCTTCACGCCGGTGGACTTCCACACGCTGTTCCTCGATGGCACCGGGCAGAAGTGCCTCGTCTGTTCCAGGGACCGGTTGGTGAGTATCTCTCAGATCGCGAGCCAGGCGGTCCGCTTCTCCAAGAAATGCATCTTCCGATATGACTGCGCTGACGTTAATGGCGAGGACCATTCCGCCAAGTCCATTTCCCGGCCACTTGGCGTTGTCTGCAGTCTCGGGAAGAGCGGCCCCCGCCAGGCCTGCACCTAAGAGACTCGATACCGCACAGAAACCGATACTTCTGAAAAAGAGCACAGGGAACTTCTCCATCAGGTCATCCGTTTCCGGGCTGCTCGGGATGCCCGTCAGGATATAGGTTCCGCTGTCGAGAACCATGGCCGGCTCTTTGCCGGCGGGGATTGCGAAACACATCGGCGGGTTACCCCAGTAACCGATCTGAGGTTTGCTCTCCTGACCTGCAGCATTCCCCATCCCCCGATAGCCCTGAACTGAAAAGCCGATGCAGTTCGCCTCCATGCACATCCTCGCGTAGTGGCCCGCTGAGCCATAGTGCCCCATGTTCCGTGCGAGCCCCATCCCCATTCCAATCTCCTTTGCTTTGGCAATCGCTTCTTCCGTCGCCCGCGCCATCGGCAGGTAACCGAGTGTTCCGTCCCCGTCGACCACTACCGACGTTGGCGTTTCATGAATCACTTTCACATCAGGCGCCGGGTTGTGCTGCCCCCCCTCAAACGCGTGGCAGTACCCGTTCATTGCGCGAGTTCCGTGGCTTCGGATTCCTCGCAGGTCGCTGTTAACCAGAAGACGACTGATTAGCGTTGCATGTTCGTTGTCGATTCCCGACTTCTCGAAACACCTGACTGAAAAATCAAGGAGGCGGTCTTCCTGAATTCGCACAAAGGAATCAGGGGTCGTGTTAATCGAATGCTTGCCGAATTTTTTTGCCATTTCCATTCTCCCATTGTCCAGTGATGAAAAGCTAGAATGTGTCCGTCCTTAGACTCGCACGGCAGCCGTTGGCCGCAACCGAGGAATTCTTACCACAGATGGCAAGGCCATCCCACGGATTAAAACCGTTTTAAACCACCCGGGGGATGGCTTTGCTATCCGTGGTACTTAATTAAGGTACACGCACATGACGCAGAAGTTCAGCAGTAAATCTCTACGGCATCGATCAGTTCACCTTCGTCGTAAATGAGCGCCCTCGCAAACGCTCCTTCGCCTCGGAATTCCGGATCGCCAAAGATGCGGGGTGCGCAGTAGTAAGCCGTCACCAATCTGCTTCCTATTCTCACTGTCGAGGGATAGCCGAGATCGTTGTTACCCAAATCCTCAGTGACGATGAGTCGAGTGTCCTTCCAGTTCCTCCCGCCATCCGGGCTGACAAGCGCGTGCACGCCGAAGGGCTCGTGGCGAACTCCAAAGACCATCAGAATCCAACCGTTCGATAGAACGGTCAGGTCTGCCGGATGTTCTCTGCCGTTCGTGACCTCAACTGGTTCGCTCCAGGTATGGCCGCTATCCGAGCTCTGACTCACCGTCAGCATTTGACCTCTGTCCGGCGTTCGCATGGCCGCCAGCAGCTCGCCATTGGGAAGCAATGCCAGGCCGGTCTCATTCTGGTTAGGAGCAATGAGTGACGAGTCTCCCCAGGTCTTCCCATTGTCTCTGGATCGAACGAGGTAGGAATGATTCAGGCCTCGCTGGTCGTCGCCAATGCCATCTCCGTAGAGCGGCTGAAGCATGGTGCCGTCAGGCAGCGTCACGATTCGGCCAAAGGGGGAATGCTTGTCATGGGCATCGATCCCCAGGGACCAGGGCTCTGCCCACTCCCGTCCGTCCATCGAATCTGTAACCATCATTCGTACCAGGCCCATCCTTCCGTTGAAGTTGCCCTGCTCATCGTAAGATGCCTGTGTGTGATAGCAGAGCACAATCGACCCGTCAGGAGCGATTCCGACGGCTGGATTACGATCGTCGACTTCGCTGTCCACGATCATAATCGGCTGCTCCCAGGTTTCCCCACCATCATTCGAGATGACCGACTTCAGGTTTCCAGTGATCCCGACATGTCCCGCCCCGCCTCTGACGACGGCAACAATCTTCTCACCTTCAGGATTAACCAGAACGGGGAAATACCCTTCATCTCTGCAGAGGTAGACTTCTTCAGATGAGCTCAGCTTTCGAAGATCGATGGATTCCATGGCTAATAGTTGTCCAAAACGGAGGTGCTTTCAGGGATTCCATCACGGTATTCTCATTCGCTTTGAGAATCCACTCCGATGTCATCTGGTGGCGAAGTCCAGGATGCGCAGAGAGGTCGCATCATGGGCTTTCTCAGGTGCCCCCTGTACCATCACGGAGAGTATTCCGTTCGTCTTCCATCGATATGGATCATAGAGCATCTCATTAACAAATGGCCCTTTCTCCGTATGGATCAGCTTCCAGTCGGTCCACTTTGAGATGGCAGAGGCGGCAGCAATGACAAGATCCCCTGAATGGAGAAACAGATCAGCATTCCGGAAAATCATATAGACGTTGTCTTTCCTGTCAGTGAATATTTTCGGCCGGTTGCCTGCAACTCCGGGAAGCTCTGTGTGCTCCCACTTACCGTTCTCGTCTCGCCAGTAATGATGATAGCGGCGAGCCGCAGGCGGGCCCCAGCGGTGCTCACCCGGTTTGCTGTTAGCCGCGACCAGAGATTCAAGGCTGCAGTGCCACATCACAACATGAATGCGGCCATGTGAGTCGACGGCCTGGCTGTGGGTGTTCATCAGACCGAGATTCCGAGGAATGTGGACGACGGTGACGCCGGGGGAACTGACGCCGGGCGGCCCCTCGAGCTCTTTACCCGCGTTATTAAGCCAGGTCTTCCCCAGGTCTTCGCTGTAGGCATAGACAAGATCGTGGTTTGCTCCCTGACTGTGTTCCCGCCACACCCACGTGGCGTGCAGTCTGCCAAGGGGGCCGTAGTCGTAACCATTGGGGTATGAACACCTGCTGGTGCTCTTGCCCATTGCATCTCTGAACAATCCTCGCCCCGAGTCGATCTGTCGAGTGTTAACCCATACGCCCTTGCTGGGGTCATAGTCAACGAGCATGCGGTCACCGTTTCCGGATCCTCCGCGCCGATAGCAGAACTGCAGCCCCCTGTCCTGTGTTTGCCAGAAACGGGGATAGGTGATCCTGATGGATTTGCCTTTCTCCAGCTCCGAAGCGACAGGGCCGAAAAGCGAAGCGTCCCACTTTACCGCTTCGGGCATGGTTGCTGCACCTCTCTGGGAAACGCGGTAGTGAAGCGGGTGACCATGGTGGTCAAACGCCAGATGAATGGTTCCGTCCCTGGGGCAGATCCCGATTGAGATCGTGTTGTGGGCATCATTGCTCCTGAATTCATAATCTTTGAAGCGAATGATCTGCCAGTTTCCTGCCGGCAGTTTTCGACGTGCCATGCACACTTGCCTCTTACCACCGTAGTAACCCACGTATTGGTATTCTCCATGGGTGGCCACGGCATCCTGCTGAAAGGACAGACCGTTGATGGATTGTCCAAAGCCCCCTTTGATTGTCAGAGCGCTGGCGTCAACCACCGTGTCGCCGATCTTGGCAACCTTTAACTCAGCTATGCTGTTGGATGACGATGCCATCATTACGATCAGTGGCAAGTACATGGTCATAGTGTCTCCGGACCCACAGAGTCAATTGAAATGGCACGGGCTTGAACTACTCCAGATCTTCCAGGGGCTGACGGTTTCCAAAGACCGGTGCCGGGCCGTTCCCTTGAGCCGCCCATTTGGCCGCGTTGGTAATGATCTTCCTGACCTCTGACTGGTGATAGATAGGGTAGGTCTCATGGCCCGGACGAAAGTAGAATATTCGGCCTTTGCCGCGATGGAAGCAGCAACCACTTCGAAATACTTCGCCGCCGGCGAACCAACTGATGAACACCAGCTCATCCGGTTCCGGAATATCGAAGCATTCGCCATACATTTCGGCGTGCGCGATCTCAAAGTATTCCGGAATCCCATCCACGATTGGGTGGCCGTGGGAAATGACCCACAGCCGCTCCTTTTCACCCGCTTCGCGCCACTTCAGGTCACAGGTAGTGCCCATACATTTCTTGAATATTTTGGAGAAGTGAGCCGAATGAAGGCAGATCAGGCCCATGCCTGCCATGACCCTTCCATACACGCGCTCGACTATCTCATCGCTGACTTCCCCATGCGCTGCATGCCCCCACCAGATAAGGACGTCGGTATCATCCAAGACCTTTTCCGTCAGCCCATGCTCGGGCTCATCCAGGGTTGCAGTCCGGGCCTCCAGACCTGCCTCCCTGAGGGCGCCTGCGATAACCGCATGAATGCCTTCAGGATAGATTTCTGCAATTGCCTCGACTTTCTTCTCGTGACGGAACTCGTTCCAGACTGTAGCTCTGACTGATGACATTTATGTCCTCCTGGTAAAGCTGAAAGCTGAACAGATCCGGTCCGAAGTACTTGTTCGGCCGGTTTAGCGTGGCGCGAGAAATTTCATGCCGGGGCCACGCGCCAACACAATTGGAAGCGTTCTTCTGCGTTCTTTACTCCTTCAAATTTGATCTCAAATCTAAATTGCCATTTGGAAGCCGGCTGCACGGGATGGCTCCCTCTTTCATGATACCGGACAATTCTTGCCACTCACCGGAACCGACACGGCAGAGGAAACTCGTCGTCTCAGACAACACCATCGAAACATCGCTTGTGCTGTGCAGCCGCCATCCTCCCTCGGTCCTCTGGAACTGCACGCACGATGGGATCTCGAAGGAATCACCAACGTTGAAGAGAGTGCGAAGACCAAGCTTGTGGTTCTTCGCATCCTTGTAACCGGTCGTCAGTCTGAAATCGCCGAGGGCAACACGAGATTGGCCGTCCGGTGTTCGCTGAACATTCCTGATCTCGAACCAGGTATCCCGGGGACCAAAGACATCCTTGTACTGAGTCGAAGTGTTGAAACGAATCTGATGGTCTGTGAGAGATCCTTTAACAGGCAGAGATGCATTGGTAGTAAACCAGGCTTCTCCTTCAGGGGTATTTCCGAATGCATCCACCTTCCCTCTGAACGATGCTGAGGCCAGTTGAAACTTCATGTTCCCAGCCTGAATAGAGGTCCCTCCCATCAGGAACATTTTCTCTGGTGCCTTTTGCTCTGTTGACAGAAAGGCCCAGCGTCCCGTGGCAGAAAAGTCTTCTGTCTTCACTTCAGTTTTTGCACTCAATGATGATGCGAATGTGTCGACGCGGCCTCCCTCTGCTGTAACCCGAACGATGACGGCATGGTCTGCCGCCGGCAACAACTGGATTCGCTGAAGCTTGCTCTTACCAAGAGATGGTTCAATGACCGTGACGAAATCGCTCTTCTTTTCCTTCGGCCGACGTCGAGCCAGAAGGTATCGGATGGGACGGTATTTCTTGGATTCTGTCCCCGCAGGCATGCTCCAGGCTGGATGCCCTGTTGCGATGGCCACATCATCGCAGTCGTTCAGCATGGTCAGCCTCAAGTGCACCTGCCCCGGTTTCCGCTGAATCTTAAAGTAGTCCAGAATCGACCAGTCAGCGAGGAAGCCACCCGGAACATTTTCCGATCGGGAAACATCATGCAGGAACTGATAGCCGCTGCGGGATCCTTGACGCCCTCCCTTCCCATATTCAGTATCAGCCCCGAGGTATGTGCCTGTTTCCTGCCTGGCGAGATTGGTGCCGGTCACCTTCAGGTTCCCGTCCGCGCCGTGAAAACTGTAGACATGTTCGCGGCCACCGCGAATCCTGAACACATCGACAAAGTATGAGCTCTCTTCATCGATATCGATCATGGCCAGGGTCCGGCGATACATCGATTTGGGCTGTCCGGGGAAATATGCCCGAGTGCTGTCTACCTCGGCGAAAACCAGGCCCGGTCCCTGGTGAAAGCCCAGGCAGTTTCCGATCCATAGCCCGCGCTGGCGGCTTCGATCAACAATGACGCAATTGTGGGCAATCGTGTTACGAGTCCACAGATTGCTCTTGGGATGTCCTGTCGTGTATTCGGGATATCCCATGTCCGGTGAGACATTGATCCCGTTAAAAAAGATTCCCATATTCAGGCTGTCATACTGTCCATGTCCCGCATAGCCCTGTCGCCCGTAATAGAGAAAAGCGGCGCGGCGATGGTCACCTTTCCCACTGCGCAACATCACCATTCCATATCCATTCAGATTCGTGCTGGGCAGCTCAATTGGCCCGTGTTTTTCTATTACTTTCTTTACTTCTTCCTGGATGGAAGCGGGATCTTCCTGTGTGGGATCACCGATCATGCCATCGAATTTATTTCCATTGGCCACATAGGCGATCTGGGCAAAGATCGGATCTTTCATTCGCTGGAAGGCATCAAGGTAAGTGTTCATGCGGACAGCAGTCATCCCGGGCTTTCCGCAGGTGGCATGGTCTTCAACATGAGGAGTAAATCGATCTAGCGCGGTGATCAGATAAGGAGTCAGATACATCCGACGCCAGATGGGATAACGCTGGTAAAGGCCGTACTTCCTATATTTAGTCCGCGCAATGGTCTTGGCGATGCTATGCAGGGATTGGCTCCAGCCAAAGGTATACCCCGGCGCCCCTTCGTACCCGGCCCCGTCACGGTCGATATATGTTTCGAAGACTTCGCCCATCTGCTGGGAATAGACGCGATCGAGTGCAGCCGGCGTCCGCACGGGATCATCCAGGACGATGGCAGTGGTAATCAGTCCTTTGAGATTCGGGCCCACATTTGAACGGATTCCCGGCCAGGAACCGAAGTAGGCGTCGAGAACTTCACCAATATAGTTCTTCTCAATGAATCGCCGAATATCGTCCCCCGTCTTTGGCGCGAGGTGTTTCGGCATCCTTGCCTGAATGGCTGCCAGGAGCCCCGCGTCCTTTCCAATAAGGTCGTATACAAGATCGTATGCGAATGAGTTCAGGCCTGCGGAGTTCTCCCAGATCCGGCCAATGGCCCTGCCATCTCCCGAGCCGCCACTTGAATGGAACATGCCCAGTTTCCAGCACTCCCTCCAATCAAATTCAGGGTATAGCATCGCCTTTCGATAAATCAGCAATGCCAGTCGTCTGCGATAGGACGTGCTCGGGCTTTTCAGACAGTCTCCGGCGTAACCGGCCATTCCAGCACTGTAGTGATTCATCCTTATGTCGTTGTACCGCCCAATCCAGTAGAAGCGCTGACCGGCCTCGTCGAGCCAACCGGCCCCGTCATCCACGGCGAAGAGATGCAGAGGGTCTTTGGGGTCGGGATGTTCGACATTGAAGAGCAACTCTCGATTCGCACGATAGAGCCGAAAGATGCCCAGTTCATCCAGGCCGCTTTTGTAGAACTTGAGAAAGTCGTTCTTTGGGAAACGCTCGCCGCATCCACCACATTTCATCTTCCATGCTTCGTATTTCTTGCCCCATCAACCTTGTATACGATGCCAAAGAACTTTGTTCCCGGTTTCTTGCACAACGGACAGACCGGCCAGTATTTGGCCTTATAAGCTCTGGGAACGTCCTGAGAAGTCAGCCGGGACCACGCAAGATCATCTGACAGACCGGGGCTAAGGTATGAAACATGTCCTGAGACCTTCATCTGGTCAGCAGCCCAGGGATATTTCTTGATGTTGGCACGTATGCTCCGGATCTCCTCTTGTGTGTAATAGGAGGGTCCGGTCTTGCGCGGGGCGGCCCGGCTTTCGAGTTTCCCGGCAGCGTCCAAACGGGAAATGTCACCCGATGCGCATCGAAATCCATTGTAGATCGAGCGATGTTTCCACAGTGCCGCTCCATAGCGGTAACTGCCCCGCAACTGATAGCCGTTCTTGCCCTGCCATCCCCCGACCTGAATCCAACCGCCTCCTCTGAGTATCTTGCGCTCCCTGCTCGATCCGGGCTTGGTCAGTTGAACGGGATCTCTGTTGTCGGGTGAAGAGGGATAACCGTAGATGTACCAGTCCAGACACCACTCCCATGCATTGCCGGCCATGTCCAGGGACCCGCACCAGCTTGCCCCTTCAGGATGCCTTCCGACCGGTGATGTGCCGGGCCGTTTCATACCCAGAGCCCACGAGACTTTTCCGGGATCAAATTTGTCCCCCCAAGGCCACACATTCGCCTTCGGCCCCCGGGCAGCATATTCCCATTGGGTTTCGGTCGGCAGGGACATCTTTGCCCACTTGCAGTAGGCAGCCGCGTCTTGCCATGAAACCGCAACGACCGGGTGATCCGCCTCATCGAGGCCATGGATATCCAGGGATGCCCGGTGAGCGTATCCCGTCGCATCAATGAACTTCAGCCACTGTGCGTTCGTGACTTCGTGCATGTATATCCAGAATTCAGACAACTGAACCTTGTGCGAATACCGTTCATCCCGGAAGTGGGACTCCGATCCCTTTTTCCCCATAACGAACTCACCAGCAGGAACCCTGACCATCACGGCCCCGTCGACCGGATTGATGCGCTCCTCAGCGACGACGAGCGGCGGCACAAGAAACAGAGCGAAAACCATCAGGGCATTGCGAGCTTGCTTGCTCATTACCTGTTGCCATCGTGAAGGTGAAGGGCCATTCGGCCCAAAGGTCAGGATAAGTCAGAGGGCTGAAACAGCCAGGAACGGTCTCGAACAGTCGAAAGACGATGTCCCGGTGTTCGACTGCGCTAGGACGAGGGAGAAGAGGATTCAGCCTGTAATCTCGACCTCCGGCAGTTCATTTCTCATCCTCTCGTTGATGTCTCCGAACTGAGACGGATCCAAAGGAAGATCCACGCGCCGTTTTTCCAGCGCGCTGATGCACACACCTTCAAGGATTTCATAGCCATGATAGGCAAGATCAACATTGCAGGGGTGTACCTGAGAGTCGTCATCCAGCCAGTCGGCAAGCTCCCGGAGGTAGGCCGGTTGGAGGGTTGTGCTCTGCTGCGTACTCCAGCCGCTGCCGGGCTTATCCGGATCGTAACCGGGACCGTTTTCAGAGATTACTTCACCATTCGATGTTCGGGTCACCGCGGCAAAGCGGCCATCCGTATCAGCCCAGGCGTATCCGTGCGTCCCATACATCGTCAGCCGATTGTCCACCCAGAAAGCCTGTTTCGGCATGTGCATCGGTGAAAGATAGCCGCATTCAAGGGTTGCGCGGATGCCGTTTTCAAAAAGCAGGTGACCGAACATGTAGTCGGGAGAGGGGTGGCTGTCCTCGAGGTTTTTGGGGCCATGCACGTGGCCGATGACCCACCTGGCCTTATGGCCGCCGTTAGCCCAGATGATGTAGTCGATGTAATGGGTGCCCAGTTGCGACAGATGGGCGCGGCAAGTCGCTTCGATTCGGTCCACCTCACCAATTTCACCATCGTCCACAGTCTGCTTCATTCGCCTGTGGGAGGTTAGATATTTGTGCTGGTGAGAGACGACTGTCTTTATTCCGTGCTCTCTGCAGATTTCGCGGATGGCGTGAGCTTCTGAGATCGAAGTTGCCATGGGCTTTTCAAAAGCCAGCCCCTTCACATGATACTTCGCTGCCAGTTCCACCAGCTCCAGACGAGTCTCAGGCAGCGTGCAGAAGCAGAAGACGTCCGGCCTGGTCTCCGCCAGCATCTTTTCAGCACTGTCGTAGCAGATGTCGCCAGACAAATCTTTGTCGGTGACATATTCCTCGAGCTTATCAGGGAGGAGATCGCAAAGCCCCACCAGTTGGAAGCGATCGGAAAGTTGAAGAAAAGCGTTCGCGTGAATCTTCCCTCGATGACCCACGCCGACTTGAGCCACACTGTATTTCGACAAAGGTTGAACTCCTGTTAGTGGACAGATGACTGACGTATTGTAGCGGCGCACTCATGAAAGGTGAACATCGTCTCTGACGAGGGTAAACCATGGCGTTTCCCCTCTTCTGCGCGATTCTGACGAGGCCCTGCTGGCGAGTTCACCCGCTCTCAATTCAGCGTACTTGCCATCGGCCCCCTCAGATTCAGGATGGCGTGTCTTCGACGTGACGATTTTTGCCCGCGTTCAGCCCTATCCGACTTAAGTCCTCCCAAAGATCGGACACGGAGTCCGATTCTGGACCTGATTCGTTGCCCGGCAGTACCAGAGATCACCTTCTGGACTTCCGAGATAACATCCGTCTCGACCGCCTGAACTCCGATTCACTCTGCACTTGTCGCGCCCCAGGAGAATCCTGGCGTGTTCGGTTTTACACGATCAGGCGGTTTCCTTTCTCTCGTTGTATCTTTGCTGAAGCTGAACATGGGCCCCGGACGTTCCCACAGTTAGTTCTGATCAGACACTGACGTTAACGAATGAGGAGTTTCTTATGACGTCGTGTTTAGATGGAGCAGTTCCCAAAAACACATCTCTTATGCCCGACAAAGACCCGGTTCCGCTTAGATCATCTCCATTTCGCGACGAGGAACTTTCATTTCCCTGTCTCTATCTTTCCAGTGACGAATGGGAGCAGCTCCCCAGGCGCATGGATGATCCGTTCTTCAGGAGCGTGAATGAGAATAACTTCAAAGCGCTTGAGCTTCTGCGTGATTGGGAGCGGAAGTCGCCAATGCCGACATGGTCACGACGGCCCTTGAAGTGCCGGTTGATGCGGAATGTCGTTGCGTGGTTCATGACTAGGGATGAAGAACATCTGACCGCAGCCAGACAGACGCTCGAAGCGATCTGCAACTCGAAGCAGTGGTTTGCCAATCGGCCTGAAATCGGTCTCCGGAGCGCAGACCTGGCTACTGCCGAACTCACGCATGCTCTATCATTTGGATATGACGCGCTCTACAATTACCTCACGGAACAGGAGCGCGAACGGTACGTGCAGACGCTGGTGGAGAAAGGGCTCGCAGCTTATCTCACGGGCATCGAGCTTGAGGACTGGTGGATTCGTTCGGACTTTAACTGGAACTCAGCGCTTCACGGATGCGCCGGCGTGGCTGCTATCGCTATCCGTAATCACGACCGGGCTCTGTCGGACCGCGTCCTCGAAGAGACGCTGAAGGGGCTGCCCTATCTCATCGATGCGTTCTCCGAAGACGGCGGATACATCGAGGGCATCATGTATCTCGGGACAGCGGTTGGGCATCTCACCGATTTTTTCGTCCCCTACGAGCGGCTGACGGGTAACGATTTGGGGCTGGCGTCAAACAAGTCGCTCGAGGACACACTAGGCTTTAAGGCGCAGATGTATGGTGGCGATGACAAGCCGTATAACTTCTCAGATGTCGAGGAAGGCGTGGCGCCGCTAGGCATCTCCCACGGATTCGTCTGGGCTCGGACCTTCGACCGGCCCGATATCGCGGGCTATACGGAACGGCATCTCAGTTCGTGGCGAGACCTCGCGCTGTTTTACGACGTCGAGAGCCTCTGGCTTCGTGAGCCATATCAGCCGTCGGAGCCGGCCCCTGCGGAGCGCCTTCGGCATTTCAGAGGCATCGACTGGCTTACCTGGCGAGGCGAACAATCATGGCTTGCATTTCGCGGCGGCTGGAACGGAGGCAATCACGATAACGACGATCTGGGCAACTTCATCCTGGGCTTTGAAGGAGAACGCTTCCTGCATGATCCCGGTTACGGACCCTCTCTGGCAAGCCAGCACAACTGCGTCACGATCCGCCGTCACGAGCAGACGGACGACGCAGTGGCCCCCATTGTCAAACTGCAGGATTTCGGGGACGGGTTCTACCTTCTCTGCGACATCCGGGAAGCGTTCCCTCACATCCTCGAGCATTACTTCCGCCATCTCCTGCTGATCGGGGATCGGCATCTGCTTCTCCTGGATGACATCAAAGGGCGAGATGACCGGCGCATCAACAATCGCGGTTACCTCCAGTCGCGGATTGGCTTTACTGAAACAGAGGACGGCTATTGCGTGCCAGGCGAGGACAACACGATGAAGATCCGCTGGTTGTCGGACGTGGGACACATTTCGGTTGATGAGTGGCGTCCAAGGGACAGCGTGATGCACCGGCTCGAATGGGTAAACGCATACCACCGCATCCAAAGCGTCCAACCCATCCTGCTCAGTTTCGAGGAAGCTGAATATGAGAGCCAGTTAGACGAAGAGGGTTTTCAACTTGAGCTGAATGGGCAGTGCTACAAGTTCCTGTACAACGGTGGGTGCCTGGAGTTTGTTGGAGGGTGATCGGAAGTCAGAATCACTCAAGGGGTTGTGACGGAGCACGAGTTTATCGGCCCCCTCCTTGGGCGGCAGCATCGGGCCGTATGGATGCAAGCCTCTCAAGACGTTCACCAAGTACCGCGCCAAATGACAGACGAGATGCGACGTCAAATGGCCTCTGTTGAAACAGGCCAACTGGACATAGTAGAAAGGGAGCTTTCCCCAGCGGGTACGCTAATCGTGAATCTTCAACGGAAAAGTCTTCTCGCGCCAAATGATCGATTTCTTGCCTTCAAACGGGGTCTATGACTCCTTACCCGCCAGCATCAAATGCCCTTTAAAATTTTCCTCAGCCGGAGATAATCAGTTTCGGCATCATCGGAAGACATAGTCGAAGAACGGGAGAGATTAAATGGTCTTAAGTGCAATCATGCAGAGGACACTGTCGGAGTATCCACTGTCGGCCCTCGGCTTCGCCATCGTGTTCATGCTCGCTGCGAGTGTGGCCACTTCCGCAGCAACGGTCGGCCCGAAGAAGAAAAAGAGAAAGCTGCTGCCCGGTGATCAGCTCAAGGACCATGAAGAGGTCATCACGCAATCAGAGGCGGAATACAGAATCGAGTTCAGCGGAAAGGTCGACGGCACAATGTCCCGCAGCCCGATCGGTTACGCGGCCTATCACCAGGGCTTTCAGCCGAATATCCGTATGCGATTGGAGAACCTCGGAGTTACCGACGTGGTCAACCCCTTGATTACCGTTAATGGAAAGAGGAATTGGCGCACCGTTCAAGACATCGTTCGGGAAGCGAGGGCGGGCTATACGACTGACCGCGAAAAAGCGATGTCTATCTGGCACTTTCAACAGAATCACCGATTCCACGCCTGCACCTGGGACGCCGAGGTCAGCGATCCGGTCAAGATGTTCAACGTTTATGGCTATACCCTCTGCGGGAATGATTCCCATGTGCTGGCCGACCTGTTTCGGACGGCCGGGCTCCGAACGCGTCGGGGATATCCCATCGGCCATTCAACGACGGAGGTGTTCTTCGACGGGCAATACCATCTGCTCGATGGGGATGAGGGGATCATCTGCCTTCTGCGCGACAACAAGACCATCGCCAGTGAGGCGGAGATCGTTCGAGATCACGACCTGATGAAGCGTACCCACACTTACAACATCCTTTCCAATGACAGCCGCCGTAGGGATGAATTCTCTGCTTCCCTCCATTGGTACGAGGGAGAGCGGAAGGGGGAAAAGCGTTCTCACATCAACCACACCATGGATTTCACTCTGCGCCCCGGCGAATGGATCGAGTGGCGCTGGGACCACAGAGGCAAACAGTACACCGCGGGGCATCCAATAAAACCCGGCCAGAAGAAACGAGACGGGCTCGGAGATTTACTCTCTGGATGGGGCGAGCGCGCCTACGATAAAATGCGCAACGGCCGCATTCACTATGTGCCTGACCTGCGAAGCGAAGTAGCCAGGCATGGCCTGGCTTCTGGTGACAACGTCCAATGGTCTACGAAGGAGAATCAGCCGGCCTTGCATCCCGCCCAAGAAGGAAAGCCTGCCTATGCTGTCTGGAAAGTAAGCAGCCCCTATGTGATTGTCGGCGGGCAGGTGAGCTTGAAGGGCCATCGGGGCACTAAGGATGCTCTGAAAGTTGAGCTCTCTGCAAACCGGAAGAATTGGCAGGCATTGAGAACGGAGAAGCTGCCGGAAAAGATCGATGCGACCTTTGTCTTCGACGACAGACTTTCGTCCAGGAAGAAGCCTCAGTACGAGTATTTCATTCGGGTTGAAATGGTAGCAGCGAAAGACACCCGAAGTGTCGGACTCTCGGGAATTACATTCGACACCGATGTGCAGATGTCCGCGCTTCATCTTCCTGAGCTCGTTGTCGGCACAAACAGCATTCGCTACAGGGACCAGACTGATGGGAATCGTCGCGTTCGGATTACCCGGGAATGGATTGAGAGAACGACCGTCGAGCCGCCTACCGCTCCGTCCGGGCCGGAGTTCCCTGCGGACGGTCATCCTGTTGAAGGGACGAAGTTCACCTTCCGATGGAAGCCGCCGCCGGGTCAGCAGAAGATCACGGACTACCAATTTCAGCTCTCCGAGTACGGAGACATGCGCTGGCCCCTGTCGTCCAACTTCAATCGTCTCGTCTCTCTTACCGCGGATCGCGGCAAGACCCAGTGGACGATTCCCTTCATTGGATTGCTGAACCCGAAGCAGACCTATTACTGGCGGGTCCGTGCAAAAAGTGACGAGGGGATATGGGGGACGTGGAGCGAAACGTGGTCCTTTCGATGCAGGGCCCCGGGAGTTCCGCTCGAAGTGAAGGCGAACGCTGATGCCAAAGCCGGCACAGTTAAGCTCACCTGGAAAGCCAACCCGGTTGGAACTAACCCAACGAAGTACAAAGTCTATGCCAGTAATGAAAAAGGCTTCACGGCCAGCGACGTTGAATACCAGCGTTTCATGGGACGCGGCTTCTGCCTGACCATGGAAGAATTCAAATCCAAGAGCGACAACGACCCCGGCTGCGGCATGGTCAAGACTCCTCCGAATCTTTTTGCGACCGTCGAAGGAACAGAGGTGCTGGTAGTCGGTCCCGGGCTCAACCAGCCGAACAGCAACCTTCCCTACTATCGGGTCGTCGCGGTGGACGAGTCGGGCCTTGAAAGCGGCCCTTCGGACTATGCCGCAGCGCCCAGACCATTCATTTTCTCTCTTCTGCCTGGTGTTGCGAAAGCGGGCGAGCCATTCCTGTACAAAGTGGACAGCCTCTACTCCATCGGCCACCTCACCTGCTTCAAAGGCTACAATGCCGCTTACTGGGATCGGGAGATTCTTTCATTCTCAGTTGAAGCGCCGAATTGGCTGAAGGTAAATGAGAAAACTGGAGAGGTCTCCGGCACGCCGGCGGCTGCGGGAGAGTTCAAGGCATCCATCAAGTGCACCAACAATCAAGGCGGAGAAGTAACGCAGACGCTCATGGTGAACGTGCGTTGATTCAGAGCGCGACCTGTTAAAGAGGATACTGAAGTGAGTTCGAAAGATTCTGTTGAGCTTATTGTCCGCGGGGATGATTTCGGATTCTGTCACGCAGCGAATGTTGCGGTCGAGCGATGCTTCAGGGAAGGAATCCTGACCGACACATCGTTGATGGTGTGTACGCCATGGTTTGAGGAGGCGGCGGACATCTGCAGGGGCAACCCCGAATTCTCCGTGGGAGTACACACGACTCTGACGGCCGAGTGGCTCTTCTATAAGTGGGGGCCAGTACTGCCCGCGGCTGAAGTACCGAGCCTTGTCGATGAAGAAGGGTTTTTCTGGCCGCGAACAGCAGATTTTCTCGAAGGCAACCCTGAGCCTGATGAGGTCGAAGCCGAGTTGAGAGCGCAGGTCGAGAAAGCACTACGTTTCGGCCTGGAGCCCACCTATATGGACTATCACATGGCCACTGCGAAATCGACACCCGAACTCGAATCCGTTCTGAAGAAGGTCGCCGCGGATTACCGGCTACCCATATCCGGATACGTCGAAGATGAAGGCTTGCGCTATCCCACCGATATCGACTTCGATAAGCGTCCTGCTGCGACCGCTGAGATGCTTCGAAATCTCGAACCGGGCCGTTGGCGTATCGTCACGCACCCGGGCCTGGACGTCCCAGAGATGCAGGCCATCCGACCGGCCTGGCAGCCTGAAAGTGACGGCATCGCCAAGTCCAGGGCGTCGGACACGGAGATTCTCACAGCCAGAGAAGTAGCCAACGCCATTCGCGAACGCGGCATCCGTCTGGTGAATTACCGGGAGATTCGAGATCGGATGCGGGATTCGGAGCCCTGCAGATGAAGAGTATTAATGTCGCTATCGTCGGCGCGGGTCAGGGCAGAAATCATGGCAAGGTCTTTTCTGAGCTGATCGATGAGACCGAGGTCGTCGTTGTATGTGATCTGGATGAAGGCAGAGCGAGAGAGAGCGCCGAACTGGTAGGCGCCTCGCGGGCCACTACCAGGTACGACGATGTGCTGGGCGACCCGGACATCGATATCGTCGCGATTGCCATCGGATGCCACTTGCACGGACCGGCGGTCATCGCGGCCCTCGAGGCGGGGAAGCATGTGCTTGTGGAAGTGCCGGCGGTGGCGACCATCCTTGATGATGTCTGGCGGATGGTACACGCTGCAGAACGAGGCCGGCTCAAGCTTCAGATGGGCAACCACGAACGCTGGACCCCGCAGAAACGCAAGATGAAGGAGATGATCGCGGGCGGCGAGATCGGGGAGATTATCACGGCCGACGGCGATTACACTCACGACGGCTTCCGCGGCCGATCAGACGGTCGGCCGAACTACATGCGGTTCGATCTCGAGAGCAATCGACCGGCAGACGAATCTCCTCACTGGCGCCTGGGATTCGGGAACCCCGCACAGGAGACTATGGCGGGAGGCGGAGGACTTCACGCGGTGGACTCGCTGAGATGGCTTATGGGAGAGGAGTTCTGTGAAGTGGTGTGCTACGGCAATCGCAAGGTTGCCCCGTACCGGTCGGCGGATGATATGCAGACGGCCCTCTTCAAGACGCCGTCCGGGGCTGTCGGGAGAGTCATGGCCTTCTATTCGGTCTGCCGGAAGGAGAGCCGCCACAATTCCGTATATGGAACCGACGGGAGTCTCGAGTTCCGGTGGCACGATGACCGGCTCTGGTGCACGAAAGACAACCACAGCCCGATGGCAGAACTCGAGGTCCCCGGTCTGCCGCTGCCGGAGGAGGTGAAAAGGAAAGTTGGCCACGGCGGCATGACGTATTTTCAGGACCGGGACTTCGTCGACGCGATCCTCGAAGATCGTCAGCCGGAGATAAACGTCTACGAGGCTGCCCGAAGTTGCGCGGCCGCAATCTGCTCTCGGCAATCGGCCGCGGAAGGGCGACCGGTCAAGATACCGAGTTTCTACCAGAAGATGTGAGGAAAGCGTTACAGCTTCTCGACGACAATCTTTGTACGCGGCCCGGAGACACCCATCTGATTCTGCGCGACGATTTCGATCGTGTTCCGGCCAGGCTGGAGTTCCCAGATGTACATGGCTGGGATTCGTTCGTCAGGCCCACCGTTTCTGGATGCCTGATAGCGAGAGAAGCCGGGCATGTCGGTGGCAAGCTGGAGGACGATGCTGCCGGCTGCGTTGGGCTGGAGGAGCTTGACGTGCGCGCTGTTCATTGGGAAGTAGACGTCTGAGACGAATGTGGTGACGGGGCGAAGCTTTCCTTCGTGGTAGGGCAGATCCTTGTTGTGGGGCGTGATGAGATGGATGCGTTCCTTCCACAGGTCTTTGAGGATGGCTGACGGCGGCCGGTTCTGTGAGAGGTGATCGTTCCGGGTGGCGATGCTGAAGACGCCGTAGCTGCCAATGCGTTGGGGGTTGTGTTCGGCTCCGACGGTCTGGACCTGCGTCGCGTTTTCTTCGGCAAGAGTGAGGTAGAGCTCGTGGGCGTTCAGCGGCTGTTTGCCGTCGGTGTAGTAAATGCCGTCAGTGGGATCCATGACGATCCACTTTGCGTGCTGATTGGACCAGACTTCGAGCACTTCGTGATTGGCCAGGCTGACATAGCGTGCCGAGTGACCAAACGAATGAAGTGACTGCACCATCACTTGCGCGTACTGCGCGCAAAAGCCCGTCGTTTTGCCCTGGCGAATCCAATCAAGGATCAGAAGCGCGTTGAAGGGGGGATACGGATCGGGGTTGCCCTCCTTCCATTGTTTGTGGGTCCATTTCAGGATGCGCGTGAAGAATTCAAGCTCGTCCTTTGCTCCTTGCACGAGATCATCGAGTTGTTCGCGGCGACGGAGCTCGCCCAGGACGGGGTGCGAGTAATCTTCCCAATAGAATCGGAAGCGGCTCTGGCTGAGTTGCTGATTTTTGAAATCGATCAGTCTGATGCCGGGATGGATTTCAGTTTCACCGCCACCGGGGTTGTCGGCAGGAACTTCGAAGAAGAAACTCTTGGGCAGTTCGTTCAGGGCGGGGATGGCCGGGTCGCCTTTTTCGATTTCGACTTTGATCAGCGATCCCGGGTCTGCCTTCAGACCAATGCGCTTGGCTTCGCCGGTATCGTCATCTTCCCAGAGCAGACCGACTCTTGAATTGGCCGGCACTGTGAATCTGAAACTGATCTTGTCGGGATCATCATTTATGGGATCCTCTGTCTGCGGGGGGCTCCTGAACCTGACGAAAAGAGAAACCGCGAGGACAGTGACAAGTGTCAGCAGCAGGATGGGAGCGTTTTTGGATTTCATACCGTTCCTGTTAAAAGACCGGCAACGGTTCTTTGCAAATTTCCAGTTTGATCAGAAGTTACGCGCACAGGGGACTGAGATGCTCAAATCAAAATGCAAATCGCTGAAAACGGCCCTTCTTTCTTTGGGGACGTTGTGGATTCTCTGCTTCGTTTCAGGGCTGATCGGCTTCAAATTGCGCTGGGATCAATGGCCGGACTTTGGGGTCGTTTTATTTGGATTTCTAACCTTTCCTTTGGCCCTGCCGATTTCGTT
>Ga0187827_10001321_pt1 | contig 36755 bp, 35 predicted proteins | sample ETNtaG_39_FD_167969 | JGI IMG/M metagenome (GOLD analysis project Ga0187827, IMG submission 167969) | Marine microbial and viral communities from oxygen minimum zone, Eastern Pacific Ocean - ETNP2014_SV_150_PacBio MetaG (Illumina Assembly) | ecosystem: Environmental > Aquatic > Marine > Hypoxic...
ATCGTAAATATTAACACATCTGAGATGAATTTATCGCCAAAAATAATAACTGATAAAAAAAGGGTTAGGCCAGTAAAAAGTGAAGTTCAAAAATTACAATGTGACAATAATAAACTAAAAAATAACACACAATGGGTACAAAAAAATACATTCAAAAGAGGTATAACAAAAACAATAAAATGGTTTTTAAAGAATAAGAAATTTTTTGATTTCAGAAGTTATCATGTCTAAAATTAATTTAGGCGTTATAGGAACAAGTGAAATTGTTCAGGAACATTTAAGAGTTATAAATAATATAAAAGATTTTAAACTTTACGGCATAACCTCTAGAACTAATAAAAACTCGAACTTTATATTAAACAAATTTAAGTTTAAAAAAAAATACAAAAGTTATATTGAAATGGCTAAAGATAAAAATATAAAAGCATTGTTAATTGTTGTTTCTGCTGATCAATCATATTCAGTTATAAAAGATATAATTAAATTTAAAAAACCTTTTTTTTGTGAAAAACCTGCTGGCTCAACTTTAAAAGAGTCTAGATATCTTAAAAGTCTATCGATAAAATTTAAAACATTAAATATGGTTGGGTTTAACAGAAGATATTACTCAGTAATCAAAACAGGTTTGGATATTATAAATAAAAATGGCGGAATAAGAGCTATTAATGTAGAAGGTCATGAAAGGTACTGGATAATAAAAAGTATCATAAATAAAAAATTAAGGAAAAAATGGGCTTTAGTAAATAATATTCACATGGTAGATCTTTTACTTTTTTTTGGAGGTGCTATAAAAAAATATTCTATTTTTTCTAAATCTTATGATGAAAAATTTAATAACTATATTAATTTTAGTTTCGAGTTCAACAATTCTATAATTGGTAATTATTCTTCGTATTGGAATTCGCCAGGAGGTTGGTCTGTAGTTTTGTATGGAAAAAAAATTACAGTTGTATTTAATCCATTAGAGAAAGGTTACTGGATAGATGAAAAAATGAAAAAACATTTAATCAAACCTAATAAATTTGATAAAAAATTTAAACCAGGTTTTTTTCTTCAAATGAATGATTTTTTAAAATTAATTCAAAGAAAAAAGAATAATGCACATAATTTAATTACATCCTATAATTCTATGAAAATTGGTGCTAAAATTTTCAATTAATGAAACTTTACAATATATTTGTTTTTGGTTTAGGACACATAAGAAGGAGACATTTTATAAAATCATCTTAATAATACATAAAAATAATTTGAATTTTTTATTATATGAAAAAAAATTTTTTAAGTATACATGAACCAGTATTTATAGGTAATGAGAAAAAATATCTTAAAGATTGTATTAATGATGGTTGGGTTTCTACTAGTGGTAAATATATTGATTCATTTGAAAAAAAATTAGAAAAATTCACAAATACAAAATTTGTTGTATGTTTAAATAGTTGTACCTCCGCTTTGCATCTAAGTTTAAAACTATTAAATATTTCTGCAAACGATGAAATTATAGTTCCATCAATCACTTTTGTCTCTCCAATAAATTCAGTATTATATAACTCTTCATATCCAGTTTTTATGGATTGTGATAAGTTTTGCAATATTGATGTTGATAAGACAATAAATTTTCTAAAATCACAAACCATTACAAAAACTAAAAATGGAAGTGATTTTACAATAAATAAAGTATCAAAAAGAATAGTTGCTGCAATTATAATAGTTCATACATTTGGAAACTCTGCAAATATTTATGAATTAGTTAAAATATGTAGAGATAAAAATATTAAAATTATAGAAGATGCAGCCGAAGGATTGGGTTCTTACAATGTTTATAAAAAACGAAAATATCATCTTGGAACTATTGGTGATTTAGGATGTGTTTCATTTAATGGAAATAAAATAGTTACATCAGGCGGCGGGGGTGCGATTTTAACAAATAATAAATTGTTATTTAATAAAGCCAAACACATATCTAACCAATCAAAATCAAATCAAATTTATTCCAAACATAATATGGTTGGTTACAATTATAGGATAAACAACATTCAAGCTGCATTAGGATTAGCTCAAATTGAAAATATTAATTTTTTTATCAAAAATAAAAAATTAATTAATGAAAAATATAAATATTATATTAATAGAATAAACAAATTTTCTATTATGAACAGCCCACATTATTCTATTAGTAATAATTGGATAAATATCCTTGAATTAAATGTAAAAAAATTAAAAATTAATAAAATTTTTAAAATTTTTTCTAAAAAAAATATTCAAACAAGATCAATATGGTATCCTAATCATTTGCATCCTTATTTAAAAAAATTCCAGTCATATCATATTGATAACGCAATGAGAGTATTTCAGTCAAAAATATGTTTACCATCAAGTTCAAATTTGAAGATCAGTGACATAAAAAAAATTTCTGAAATTTTAAAAAAAATTTCTACTTGATTATTTTATAGAAAAATCTAGTAAAACAATAAATAATATAGAATATTTAATTGAATAGTTGATAATTATATGCTGGAAGAATTAAAGAATATCACAATTGATGAAAATGATACTATAAAAAATTCGATCAAAAAATTAAATCTATCTGGGAAAAGAACTCTAATAGTAGTTGATAAGAAAAATAAATTACTAGGAACTCTTAGTGATGGCGATATAAGAAAATCAATTTTAAAAGTATTTAACTTAAATACAAAAATAAAAAATTTGTATCAAAAAAATCCATTATATTTAACTGAAAAATCTTATACAAATGAAGAAGCAAAAAAATTATTTATTAGTAAAAAAATAACTCTAATACCTTTAATAAACAGTAAAAAAACTTTAACCAGTTTCGTTTCAATTGATAATTTTTTTGATTCAAAAGAAATTCCACATAATAATTTTAAAATACCTGTCATAATTATGGCTGGGGGACTAGGCACTAGATTGAAACCATTTACCAATGTTCTTCCTAAACCCTTACTACCGTTTGAAAATAAAACTATAATAGATAGAATTATATCAAATTGTGAAAGCTATAATTTAACAGATATATTCATTTCAATTAACACTCAAAGTAAAGTTCTAAGGGCCTATCTAGAAGAAATGTATAAAAATTCATCAATTAAAATTAGATATATTGAAGAAAAAAAACCTTTGGGAACTATTGGTAGTATTAAATTGTTGTCAAATAAAAGATTTAAAACTTTTATGGTAATTAATTGCGATATTATATCTTTTTTTGATTACTCTTCCTTTTTTGACTTTCATAAGAAAAAGAAGAACCATATATCTTTTGTTGTAAGTCAAAAACAACTTGCCAATCCTTACGGTGTTTGTAAAAAAGATAGAAAAAATAATTTTGTACAAATCGTAGAAAAACCTATTACTAATCATCTAATAAATGTAGGAATATATCTTATAAACTCTGATATTATAAAGTATATTCCTCGAAATAAAGAATTCAATGCTACTGATTTAATAAATTTAGTTAAAACAAAAAATAAAAGAATAGGTATATTTCCCGTGAGTGAAGACTGTTGGTCCGATTTAGGGCAATGGAATCAATATAATAGTTTTCTAAAAAATTATGACAATTAATGTATGCATAATTGGTTATGGTTCGATTGGAAAGAGACATTGTGGAATTTTGTTAAACTATTTTAAAAAAAATCAAATTTATATAATTACTAATCAAGAGAAATTTTTTAATTCATATAGTATATATGACTAAAATATTAAAAGCTATCAAACAAGAAATTAAAAGTTTAATTTATATAATATTAACAACATATCCTGATACTTATATAGGAATGAAATTAAGACATATATATTGGACAAATAGATTAAGAAGTTCAGGAAAGAATTTACAATTTAGAAAAGGTAGTGGAATCGGTTATCCAAATTTAATTGATGTTGGTGATAATTTTATTCTTGGTAATTCATCATTAATTACAGCAAATAGTTCATATGGAATATTTGTTGGAAACAACGTTAGTATTGCAAGAAATGTTCTTATTCACTCTGCTAATCATAGTTTTGATGAAATAAATATACCAATAATGCAGCAAAAAATTATTTCTCCTAAATTAGAATACAACAATAAATTTTATTCTGTAATAATTAAGGATAATGTCTGGATCGGATCTCAATCAGTTCTATTACCCGGCACTGTAATTGAAAGTGGTTGTGTAATATCTTCAGGTAGCATTGTAAGTGGAAATTTTCCTGAAAATTCTCTAATAATGGGTAATCCTGCTAGAGTAATAAAATCTAGAATTGTAAATATAGATGATAAAGAAAATAATTAGATTAAAATTTCATATTCCACAATTTTTAATGGATGAAATTAGCTCAAAAATTTTTTATGTTAGTCACTTAATAGAAAAGACACAATTTCATTCTGATAATGTTTTAAACATTTTTTTTAAAGAAAAAATTTCTAAAAAGAAATTTATACAAATAGAAAATAACATCAATAAACTAGTAAAAAAATTAATTTTAAAACCAAAAGAGCCTCAGAAAAATATTTTATATAGTAGAAAAAAAAACAAATATACAAATTCAATTGATTTGAGAAAAAAACTTTTAAAAAATAGTGAAATATTTAAAGAGATTGAGGGTGTATATGTACTAGGAAATAAGTTAACAAAACTAAATAATTTTTTTGACAAAAAATTATTGTCAATTTCAGAAAAATATAAAGCAGTTGAATATTCATTTCCATCTTTAATGTCTATAGACAAACTAAATAAAGTAGGTCATTTTGATAATTTCCCCCAATCTTGCTGTTTTGCAGGTCATTTGAAAGAGGAATATGAATTAATAAATAAATTTAAAATTAAAGAAAAAAATAATTTAGGTAGTAAAACTTTCTTGAAGGCAGCATTATCCCCCACTGTTTGTCAGCATTTATATTTTCTACTTTCTAATAAACATTTAAAAAAAAATTTTATAGCAACAGCTAAATCTGACTGTTTTAGATATGAGTCTAAAAATATGAATTCACTTGAGAGAACATGGAACTTTAATATGCGAGAATTAATAATTTTAGGAGATCAAAACTACGTTTTGAATAAATTAAACAAGATTCAAAAAGATATTATAAATTTGCTAGATGAATTTGAAATATCCTATGTTGTTGAATCTGCCAATGATCCTTTTTTTGAAGGGAACTATAATGATTTAATATCTTACCAAAATGCATTTAAATTAAAGTACGAGATCAGAGCGGATACACCTTATAACAAATCAACTGTTGCAATTGGTTCATTTAATAATTCTCAAAATATTTTTGGAAAGAAATTAAATATTAAATTAAAGAACAAATATATTAATTCAGCATGCATAGGATTCGGATTTGAGAGATTTGCTTATTGCTTTGTTTCACAACACGGTTTAAACGTAAAAAAGTGGCCTAAAAAAATTAAAAAATACATAAAAAATGAATAATCTATTTGTAAGAAATAAAATTGAAACATTATTTAAAAATACTTTTAACATTAAAGATGAAGATATTAGTAAAGCATCTCAAAATAATTTAAAAAATTGGGATTCTGCTAATCATATGAATTTAATTTTAGCAATCGAAAAAGAATTTGATATTACATTGGATAATAATGATGTAATAAAGTTAGTAGACTTTAAATCATGTTTTCAATTGATAAAAAATAAGTTAGTTTTATGAGTAAATCTTTTAAATCCCAACTAAAAAAAAACTCGCTTCTAATTGGAAGTTGGATAACTATTCCAGACACTAATATAATTGAAATTTTCGGTAATTTTGATTTTGATTGGTTGTGCATTGATATGGAACATTCTTCAATTACTATTAAAGACATACCCTTTTTAACATCACTTATAGAAAGCAAAAATATAACTCCAATAGTTAGAATTGGTGAACATAATAAAAATTTAATTAAAAGAGTTATGGATTGCGGATCCCATGGTGTAATAGTTGCTGATGTTAGAACTGCTGAACAAGCAAAATCAATCATAAGTTCAGTTAAGTATCCCCCTTATGGTACTAGGGGAGTTGGTTTATACAAGGCACAAAAGTATGGAGAAAATTTTCATGATTATAAAATTTGGTTACAAAATGAGAGTGTCATAATCTTACAAATTGAACACATTGATGCGCTAAATAATCTCGATGAGATCTTATCTCTGAATGACGTTGATGCTATTATGATAGGTCCCTATGATTTTTCTGGTTCAATTGGAGTACCTGGGGATTTTAAGAATAAAAAATATTTAAATAATTTGAATCAGATATTAAAAAAATCAAAAAAGTATAAAAAGACTATTGGAATACATTCGGTTTCTGCCAATCCAAATGATTGTAAAGATTATATTAAAAAAGGTTATAAATTTATTGCCTGTAGTTTGGATACTATTTTTTTAATGAATAGCATTAAGAATTATTTTACTTTGCTTAATAAAAAAAACAAATGAGTAAAGTTATAGTTATTGGTGGTTCGGGATTTTTGGGTTCTCATGTAGCTGATTATCTTTCTTATGTAGGTCATAAAGTTTCAATTTTTGATAAAAATGAGCCTAAATATCTAAAAGAAAATCAAATTTTCATTAAAGGAGACACACTTTCTGAAAAACATATAAACAATGCTCTTAAAAATCATCAAGTTGTTTATAATTTTTCAGGTATTTCAGAAATAAACCAAGTCAAAAAAAATCCAGTTGAGGGAGTTAAACAAAATATTTTATCAAATACTATTATTTTGGATGGATGTATAAAAAATAAAATTAAAAGATTTATATTTGGAAGTTCAATTTATGTTTATAGTAATTCAGGTGATTTTTATAAATCTACAAAATTAGCTTGTGAGAGTATAATCGAGTCTTATAACGAAGTATATGGGCTTGAGTATACAATCTTAAGATATGGCTCTTTATATGGCACTAGATCTGATATTAAGAATGGAATATATTCCTTCATAAAACAAGCCATTCAAAACAAAAAAATTATTTTTAATGGAAGACCAGATTCTATGAGAGAATATATTAATGTTGTAGATGCAGCAAAAATATCAGTTGATATTCTTAGTAAAAAATATGCGAACCAAAATTATATTCTTACTGGAAGTCAATCGATTAAAATAAAAGATTTAATTGGAATGATAAAAAATATTCTAGATGATAAATCAATTAAAACATTATATAAAAACGATAAAAATTCTCACTATCATAAAACTCCTTATATTTATAATCCTAGAAAAGGAGAGAAAATAACACCAAATCCATCAATAGATCTAGGTCAAGGTATCTTAGAAGTGATTCATGAAATCAAAAAATAAAAAAATATTAATTGTTATTCCTGCTAGACTAGCAAGTAGTAGATTTCCAAATAAACCAATGAAAAAAATATACGGAATACCAATGATTGGTCATTGCTATATTAGATCAATCAAATCAAAACTTTCTTCAGCTTGTTTTGTAGCAACACCAGATTTAGAAATATTTAACTATATCAAATTAATTGGAGGAAATGCAGTAATGACATCACACAAACACATAATGTGTAATGATAGAGTCGTTGAAGCTACTTATCAAATCGAAAAGATTAAAAATATAAAATATGACATTGTAGTTAATGTTCAAGGTGATCTTCCAATGATATTCCCTGATATGATTGATAAATTAGTAATGCCATTAATAAATAATAAAGAAAATAAAACAACAACAATGGTAGAAGAAATAAAAAACAATTTAGAATTTTACGATCGCAATAGGGTTAAAGTTATTTTTGATTCAAACAAAAAAGCTATTCTTTTAACAAGAGAACCTGTTCCGTCTGATTTTAAATATAAATATTTTTATAAAAAATTTAAACATGTTGCCATTAGAGCTTATAAAAGAGATATATTTAAAAAAATTTCCAAATTAAAAATTACACCTATTGAAAAAATAGAAGGAATTGATGATTTAAGATTAATTGAAAATAATATAGATATTAAAATAGTCAAAACATCTAAAGTTACTGAAACAGTTGACAACAAAGATGATTTAAAAAAAGTAATTTCAATGATGAAAGATGATAAACTTCTTAAATCATATAAAAAAAAATATACACAAATTGATTAAAGCTATTATATTTGATTTTGATGGAGTTATATTAAATTCTACTGAAATCAAAACAAATGCATTTATAAATATTTTTGAAAAAAAATATAAAAAATTTTTACCCAAAATTATTAAACATCATAAAAATAATCTTGGAATTTCAAGATACAAAAAGTTAAAAGTATATTTGCAAGAGTTTATTGGCATCAAATTTACTAATAAGGATATTGACTTATTTGCAAATAAATTTTCTCTATACTGTCTTAATAAAATTTTAAGATGTAATTTTATACCTGGAGTAAAGAAATTTCTTGAAGATAATTTGGATGAATACCTTTTTTTTATTTCTTCAGGAACTCCAACTCAAGAATTAAATTACATTTGCAAAAAAAGAAAAATAAATCAATATTTTAAATATATATACGGATCTCCTCATACTAAAACAACTCATATAAAAAAAATTTCAAAAAAATTTAATTTAAAACCAAAAGAAATAATTTTTATAGGAGACTCTTTATCGGATTATAAAATTACTAAAAAAAATAACTTAAATTTTATTGGAATTAATTATAAGAAAAATTTAAACATTAAGAATGAATTAATTATAAACAATTTTAATGAAATTAAATCTTCTTTAAAAAATATTTATGAAAAATAACATAATAAAATATGATTTATCAATTATTATATGTTGTTACAATTCTTCAAATTTTATTGAAGATACACTAGAAAGTCTAGAAAATATTGATCGCAATAAGATTCAAGTAGTAATTTTGAATGATGGATCTAATGATGATACATATGATAAATTAAAAAAATATAAGACGAATAAAAACTATAAATTGATTACTCAGCCAAATAAAGGTCTAGCAATTGCTAGGAATGTGGCAATAGAAAATTGTGATTCTAATTGGATATCAATATTGGACCACGATGATAAATACACTAATGAGAAAATAAATATATGCAACCAATTTTCTAGTGAAAGTTTTAAAAATGAAAAATGCATTTATTTTGGAAATGCAATTATAAAAGATTTAAATGGAGTTTCAAAATCAAAGTTTAGTAAAAACCATAAAATTAAAAATAAAATAAATCTTAAGAAAAATTATTGTTATTATGAACTTCTAATTCATGGATGCTTTTTAGTTTCATCTACAGTAATTTTTAACAAAAATATTATAAATGAAATTGGTAATTTTGATAAACAATTTATAATAACGTGTGATTATGATTTTTTTCTCAGAGCATCAAAAAAATTTGATTTTATATATATTGACAGTCCATTATGCGAGTGGATTAATCACAAAACTCAAATTACATCAAGAAAAAAAATAGATCACTATCAAGAACTTATATATATATATCAAAGAGAAATAAATAATAATAATTTTAAAAAACTAAAGTTAATTTATATATATACAAACTTAATTAAATATAATTTAAAAAAAATATTTTTAAATATAATAAAATATGGTTTTAGATTTAAGATTTAAAAAAAAAATTTCAGAGGATTATATTGATTTATTCAATAAAGTTTCAACAGATTCAATTGATGATTTCTATGATTTTTTTAATAAAATATCAAAAAATCAACCCCTGGATTGGTGGCTTAGTTCACCTGCAAGTCGTTATAACTTAAGTAGTCCATTATTTCATAATTTTTGTTCGATAAATTTAGTTAAGATTTTAATAAAAGAAAATAGAATACCTAATCTAATAATTGTTGACTCCAAAGCTGTAAAAGTAGAACTGACAAAATATTTTAATAACAATAATATTAAAATAAAAATAATTATCTATAATTACTATTTAAATTTCTTTAAATTAAGAATTAAAAATATAATAATTTTTTTACATCAATTATTTTATAGAGTTGTCCAACTACTGATTTTCAATTTTTTTATAAAAATTAAAAAAATATCGAATTTAAAAAATATTATAATAATAGATAAATACATTTTTCCAAAATATATTGATAAAGAGAGATATTATAATGGACTTAAAGAAAATATAAGTCAAAATCAAATAAATCAAATTTATTTTATACCAACATTGGCAATGATTCAAATTACTGATTTGTATAAAACATACAAAAAATTACTTTTTTCTGAAGAAAAATATATTTTTAAAGAAAATTATTATACATTTAGTTCAATCATTTATTCATTATTTCATTATTTTCGCAAAAGAAATATAAAAATTAAAGATGCAATTTTTAATGAAATTAATTTTTGTAATATTATTAAAGAGGAATTAAGTAATGATACCATAGCTTTTTTTGCAGGTGTTGAAAGTTTTTTAACTATTCATTTTATTAAAAATTTAAAAAAAACAAATATAAGTATTTACAAAGTAGTTGATTGGTTTGAAAATCAAACTATCGATAAGGCATGGAATTATGGCTTCAATAAATATTTTCCAGATGTTAGTAGTTTAGGCTACAAAGGTATGGCGCCATCACAGATGTTGCAGAGTGAAATGTACACTCTTGAAGTTGAAAGAAATAATTTTTTTCTTCCAAAAAAAATAGGTGTTATAGGCCGCGGTTTTATTGAAGAAGCTAAAAGATTTAACAGGAATACCCCAGTCATAGTTTGTCCTGCATTTAGGTTTGATTATTTATGGAAAAAAAGATCAAAGTTCAAAAGAAAAGAAGAAAAATTAAAAATACTTTTTGCTCTACCAATTACAGTTGATCAATCAATTAGAATTTTATCTAAATTAATAGATTTTGAAAATAGTAATAACTATGAGATTCTAATTAAGCCACATCCAACAACAAAAGATGAAATATATATTAATTATCTTGATAGTATTAAATTTAGAAATTTTAGTGTTACAAATTTATCTACTAATTTAATTTTACCTGATATAGATTTTTTTGTTGGAGGAATGTCTAGTATATCACTTGAAGCAATTTGTTTGGGTAAAAAAGTAATTATAGTAAATAATGAATTAGGTATTAACTATTTTACCATACCAAAAAAAATTGATAAAAATTTATATCTAATTTTAAAATTAACTAATAATTTATTTTCTCTGATTAAAAGTTATAAAACACCAATTGAAAATGTTAATAAAAATAAAATTTTTGAAATAAAAAAAGAATTTTTTGAACCTATAAATGATGAAAGTATGAAAAATTTTTTTAATTAAAATGAGACCAGTAAATAAACCTTTAGTTAGTATAATTATACCTGCTTATAATAAAGGTTCTTATACCATAAAAGCTATTAAAAGCGTTTTATCTCAAACATATAATAATATTGAATTAATTGTTATTAATGATGGATCAACTGATGATACACATGAATTATTAAAAAAAATAATTGATAAAAGATTTATTTTTTATGATATTAAAAACTCTGGAGCATGTACAGCGAGAAATTATGGTATTAATAAATCAAATGGAAAATATTTATCTTTTCTTGATTGCGATGATACTTATGAAAAAAATAAAATAGAAAAATCAATAAGTGTATTGGAAAGAAATAAAGATTATAAATTTGTTTATACTGATGTAAACTTTATTGATAAAAATGATAATATTGTTGGCAAGACTCCACAATACAGGAATCATCCTGGATCAGGATTTATAGCAAAAAAATTAATACTATGCGACTTTAACATTACAAACTCTACATTACTTATGCGTAAAGAATGTATTGAAATAATTGGAAATTTTGATGAAAAAATTTTTATTCCAGCAGATAGAGAATTTTTAATAAGATTATCATCAAAATTTAAAGGATATTATTTAAATCATAATTTAACTAATTATAGAGTGCATAATGAAACAATTTATAAAAATGTAGATATTGCCTTTAGTGAATTCAAGTATATGATTAATAAATTTAATAAATCTAAAATTATTCCTAATAAAGGTTATTATAATAAGTGTTTATCAAATATCTGTTATAATTTTTCAAAGATATATGCATTTAACAAATCAATTCATAAATTTAGAGAAATGCTTATAAAAAGCTTGTATTACAATATGTTAGATAAAAAGTTTTTTTATAAAATAGCTGGTTTAACAATTTCTTTTATTTATCCAAAATTAATTTTTATATATTTCTCAGAATATAATAAATTTAAAAATGATTAAAATTGGAATTTTCTCGAGAAAAATAGATAATTTATCAAATTTTGAATACAGATTTTATAATTGGTGCAAACAACAAGATTGGTTAGAAATTAGTGTTATATTTTTTGATGGTAGAAAAAAAATATCCAGAAAATCTACATTATTAAAAATTTTCGATTTTTATATTTTTTCTAAAATTATTTTTAAATTAATAAATAAATTTGATTATTTTAATATTAAATATAAAAAATTGGATTCTAATAAAAAAAAAGAAATAATAGAATGGTTAAACAAGATTGAATTTAAAAGTATATTTCCTAATTCGAATAATTATGTTGATTATTTTGATGAAAAATTATCAAATATTATTAAAAGTTATGATCTCGATATTATTATTAGAAATGAATTTGGAATAATACATGGAAATATTTTAGATATACCTAAATATGGAATTTGGTCATTCCATCATGGTGATAATGATATTAACAGAGGTGGACCAGCAGGTTTTTGGGAGGTTTTTTATCATCATAAGATTACTGGAGTTACTTTACAAAAACTAAATAAAAATCTTGATGGCGGAGACATTATTGAAAAGGGTTATTATCCTACTCAAGAAACTTTTTTAAGAAATAATATATTTATTATTGAAAAGTCACTTGAAATATTAACTAAAAATCTAAGAATATTAAATTTTGGAAATATTAAATATACAAAATCTAAAGTATACAAAGGAGAAATTTATAAATACCCCATCAAATATTCAATAATATTAAAATATGTTTGGATTTTTTTCAAAAATACTATTTTTAATAAAATTAAAAAAAAATTTTTCTACTTATTAAAATTTAAACTTAATCATTGGGTTATATATATTTCAAAAACAAATGATTTTAATAGAATTGATTTAGAAAATTGCGTTCCAATCAAAACAAATAAAAACTTTTTTCTTGCTGACCCATTTTACATTAAATATAAAAAAAATGATTTATTGTTTTATGAAAAATTTGATTACAAAAAAAACAAAGGAAAAATAGCTTGCTCAATATTAAATGAAAATAAGTTATCTGATGAAAAAATAATTTTAGACAAAGAATATCATTTGTCATATCCATTTGTTTTTCAATACTTAAATTATTATTATTTAATGCCTGAAATGAGTGAAGCAAAGCAACAAAATATTTATAAATCAACAAATTTTCCATATGAATGGAAATTACATAAAATTATTTTTAAAAATAGATATTGTGCTGATCCAACAATTTTTAAAGATAAAAATAGTCAATTCTGGTTATTTATAAATCAATCTTCAGATCCTTTTAATGATTTAAATAGCGAATTGTATATTTATAAAATAAAAAATATAGATACTTTTGAAATGGAACCTCATAAAAAAAATCCAGTAATAATAGATTCTAGATGTGCAAGAAATGCTGGAAATATTTTTTTTTATAATGATATTATGGTTAGGCCTTCACAAAATACAAATTCAATTTCCTATGGCAACTCCATAAATTTTAGCCAAATAGATAAATTATGCATTCATGAATATGATGAAAGAAAAATATTTAATTTAAATTTTAACAAAAAAAATATTGTAGGAACGCATCATTTTTGTTCATTTAACAACAAATCTATTCTAGATGTTTGTTTTGGTAGATTTTTTAATGGAATATAAAAAAATTTTAAAATATTTTACTGATCAGGCAAAAGAAGGTGTTTGGAATGATCTGTATAATCCTTCAAATCCACTTAGCCATTCATTTATTCATAGATACAGAAAAGCAACTAATCTAATTAAAATAAAAAAAAATAGTAAAATTTTAGATATGGGATGTGGTACAGGAGTATTGATACCATTTGCTCTTCAAAACAAATTAAAATATTCTGGAATTGATAATTCAAAAGAAATGTTAGATTTTTGTCATAATAAATTTGTCAATAATTTAGGAAAAGATCAGCTAAATTTATTTTTATCAGATTTTAAGGAATTTAAAGATCTCAAAAATTATGATATTTTTTTTGGAATAGGATTTATTGAATACTTCCAAGATCCATTTGAACAAATTAATAAAATTTTTAGTTTTTTAGATGAAAATAAACAATTAATATTATCTTTTCCTAATAAATTTTCTTTAGATTATTTTATGTTAAATTTATTTTATATTCCTAGAAAAATAATTACTTTTTTATTTAAAGAATCTACTCGTCAACCTCCAAGAAGCATGTTTACCATTAAACAAATTAAATTTTTTGCTAAAAATTATAAAGGTATTAAAATTAAATATATTCATTATAATACAAATATTTTTTCCTATCCTTTTACAAGATTTTTCCCTAAATTTACAAATTATATTGGCAATTTATTAGAAGATAGTTTTCTTAACAAATTTAGTTTTTTTTCATCAGGTTTTATTGTTCTTTTTGAAAAAGAAAAATATTAAGATAATGTTTTATATATAAATGAAACCCAAAAGCTCTAAAAAATTCTTCATAAGGATCATTAATAGATATATTTATTCTATTTAATCCAATATAATTTTTATTATGAATTACTAAATTATTGTTTTCATCTGAAAATAAAATAATTTTATGAGAGCATGAAATGTAATTTAAACTTTTTTTATTTATTTTTCCATTAGGTATAGAAAATATATAAGCATCTTTATCAATAACATTTTTTATATATTTTTTGCTTTTATATATTTCAAAATCTAATTCTTTATTATTCAATTTATTAATATTTAAATGACTATTAGAGTGATTTCCTATTATAATTCCATTATTTGAACAATAGATAATTTCTTTCCAATTTAGAAGAATATTTTTAGTACTTAAAGGTATTTTATTTAAATTATTAATAAATTTTTTATATTCTTTACTATCTAGATTGTGTATTTCATTACAAATAAAATTAAATATTTTTGAGTTGACTTTATGGTTTTTATATTCAATTGAAAATTTTTCTAATAAATTTTTTAGTTTTTTGTTTTCTCTATTTAAAAGTATGTTAATTTTTTGAGTCCAAGGTATAGATGAATTTGATACTAGTTTTGGACAAATGTTTAAGTTCACTTCTAAATTGTATTTTTTTATTATAGGAAAAGCATAAATTAAAAAATCTTTATAACCATCATCAAATGTTAAAATAAATTTGTTACTTTTTATAAAATTTTCTTTATAGATATTATTTATTGATACAATTTCAGCATTTTTTAAAAAAAGTTTAATTAATTTCTCAAATGTAGCTGGGTTCATCGAAGGCCATAAATGATCGATATCTGGGTTTACTCTGTGAAACATTAGGGTTACTAATTTTTTTTTATTTATTATGAAAAATAATTTATGTAAAAAAGTAAAATATAGGATTTTAAAAAATAATTTTCTCATATATTTATTACTATTAATAATTTTTTTCAAAAAATGAAGAATAAAAAAATATTTATTATATTACCTCACTTAGGAGGCGGTGGAGCAGAAAAATCAACTTTATATTTGGTTAATGATTGGATAAAAAAAAATTATGTAATTTATTTGATTTTGATGAATAAAAAAGGAGAATTTCTAGGTAAACTTGATCCTAAAATAAAAATTATAGATTTAAATTGTAACAGAATTTATAAAACATTTTTTCCATGCTATAAATTAATCAAATTATATAATCCTGATGTTATTTTAACTTTAATGTGGCCATTAACATCTGTTATTTTTTTTGCATGGATATTTTCATTTAAAAGAGGAAAATTGTTTTTAGCTGATCACAATCCATTTATTAAAGAGTGGTTTAAAGATTTTAAAATTAATAAAATGTTATTTATTCTTTCTTACAATTTAACTTATTTATTTGCGTCGGGTATCATTTGTGTTTCAAAAAATATAAAAAATGAAATAAATAAAATACTATTATTTAAAAAAAATAATATTTACCATATTTATAATCCGGTTAAGTATTTTAATAAAAATTCTTATGACATTAAATATTTTAAAAAAAAATTATTTAATCAATCAAAATATTGCTTCCTATCAGTAGGAAGACTAAAAAAATCAAGAGATGTTATTACTGTTTTAAAGGCTTTTAAGAACTTTAAACACTTAAATGATTCTAGACTAGTTATTTTAGGCGATGGTCCAGAAAAAAATAATCTTATGGAATATGTAAAAAGCAATAATATTCAAAATTATGTAGAATTTAAAGGTTTTGTTGAAGAAACATATAAATACTATTGTGCTGCAGATTTGTATATTCATTCATCTTTATATGATGCAATGCCATTGACATTAATTGAGGCTTTAGTTTGCAATACTAAAATTCTGAGTACTGATTGTAAATACGGTCCTAGAGAAATTTTGAAAAAAGATAAACTAGGAATTATTATAAAAACAAATGATAAAAATGAAATGTTAAAAGGTTTTGATGAAGCTTTGAATACAAAGGTAGATGTTATTAAAAGAGAACAAGTTAAAAATAAATTCCTAATAGAGAATATATCAAAACAGTATTTAAAAGTATTCTTTAATTAAGCTTTTTTACACAAAAATAGTTTTTTTTTGAATTATTTTTTAAAACTTTATAATTATTAATATTAATCAAAGATATTAATTCCTTATTACTTTTAGGAAAATCATATTTTGCAAATATTCCATCAAGGGTATCGAGAATTGTCCATTGAGTAAAAAGATTTTTATCAATTTTATAATTTTTTTCCCTAAAATCCCAAATAGGGATAAGACAGTCAGAAATAAAAAAAGAATTGAAGAATATTTTTCTAAAAAAATATTTTACTTTCATCAAAGTATTTATATTTTTATCAAGGAAAAATTTAAAAGAATTATAATTAAAAAAAGCTCTAATAAAAGGTCTCCAAAAAATATATTTTGGGTGCAAAAAACCAATTTTTGGTTTTTTATAATAATCAAAGAAAATTAAACCTTCTTCATCTATAAAATCAAATAACTTCAAAATAGATTTATCTGGATCAGGGGTATGTTGCAACACCCCCCTACAAATTACAATATCAAATTTTTTTTTAACTTTTAATTTTAAAAAATCTGACTTAATTAAAATTAAATTTTTTGTATCTTTTGATACATTATAATATATTGATTTAGAAAGATCTATAGAAACACATAGGTTAGAATGTTTAACTATGTGCTCAGTAAATCTTCCTGCTCCGCAGCCTATTTCTAGAATATTTTTATTTTTTAATTGATTTAAATCGTCGAATAGTAGCTCTCTTAAATAATCTTCAGATATTTTTGTTTTATTAAAACTATCTACCTGAACATAATTAAAATCTTTCCATTGATTTGAGAAATTATCAGTATATTTATCATCTTGACTAATAACAAATATATTTCTATCAATTACAAAGTTATTACTAAAATACTCCTTTATAAGTAAATTATTATTTTTCATGAAAAAATATAATTATTAAATTGTATATTTCATAAATCAATCTAATAATATAATTATGTGCGGTTTTTTATTTTTTTATTTTAAGAATAATAGTTCCTTGAATAATAATAACTTAATATACAGAAATTTTAATAAGTTTAAACATAGAGGACCAGATAATAGTAATATCGAAAAAATTACAATCGATCATAATACATTATTTATAGGACATCATAGATTATCAATTATTGATTTAAATCAAAGAAGTAATCAACCGATGAATTCAAATGATTTAAGATATAAAATAATTTTTAATGGAGAAATATATAATCATAATGATTTAAGGAATGAATTGAATAGATCGTATAACATTCCATGGTTGGGGACATCTGATACTGAAACGTTATTATATCTTCTAATTCATTTACCTATTGAAATAGCTTTAAATAAATTGATAGGAATGTTTTCTTTTGTTTTTTTAGATTTAAAAGAAAAAAAAATAACAATAGCTAGAGATAGAGCAGGTGAAAAACCTTTATATTTTGGAGTTAATGAAGATTTTTTTGGACTTTCCTCTGATTTGGCTGGTTTCTCAGATATAATAGATTTTAAAAAGAACATAAGTAATGATGCTTTTCAAAAATATTTACAGTACAACTATGTTCCAAGTCCTTTATCTATTATTAATGGAATTTTTAAACTCCCCCCATCTTCTTATGCTGAAATCAAAATTAATAAAATTTTGTTTAATAAATACAATGATTTTAATTCTCTCATAAATTCTGGTTTTATTAATTTTAATTATTATTGGAAAATTGAAGATAAAATAGATAAACAAAATTTACACACAAATTCTGAAGATATAATAAAAAATACTGAAAATTTAATAAATGAATCAGTAAAAAGTCAGTTAATATCAGATGTGCCAGTTGGTGCATTCTTGTCTGGAGGAAATGACTCTGCACTTATAGTAGCTAACATGCAAAAATATCAAAAGACAGAAACTTTTACTATTGGATTTGATGAAAAAGAATACGATGAATCAACGAATGCTAAACAAATTTCAAAAATACTAAATACAAATCATAATGAATTAATATGTAATAAGGAAGATGCTCAAAATATAATCCCTAAAATCCAGGCTGCTTTTTCTGAACCTTTTGCAGATTCATCTCAAATACCAACAATGTTAGTTTCTAAACTAGCTTCAAGTAAGGTAAAAGTAGCACTTTCTGGAGATGGTGGTGATGAAGTTTTTGGAGGTTATAATAGGTATATAATAGCATCCAAGTACTGGAATTTTATTAAAATATACTTATCAGTTAGTAATAAATATCTGGAAAATATAATCGATTTAATTCCAAATTATTTTTTTAAATTTTTACTAAAAAATAATTTATCTAACTATTCTAGAAATTCATCTGATAGTCAAATTAACTCAATCAAAAAAAAATTAAAAGAAATTAAAAACGAGGGAAGTTTCTATGAATCTATGATTAGTCAATACCCAACAAATTGTAAGATTTTTAATAATTTAATTAAATCTCAGAAAAATAAATATTTAAAAGTTTCAAATGATTTTATTAATAATTTAATGATTTCTGATTTTAAATCATATTTACCAGATGATATACTTTGTAAGGTTGATAGATCTTCAATGTTTTATAGTTTAGAATTAAGATCTCCTTATCTTGACAAAAGAATTTTAGAATATTCTTATAACTTACCTTCAAAAATAAAATTAAAAAATAATATATCCAAAGTAATTATAAAATTGATTTTAGAAAAATACATTCCAAAAGAAATTATTTATAATAAAAAAAGTGGTTTTTCTATTCCAATATCAAGTTGGATTAAAAAAGATTTAAGAGATTGGAGTGAGGAATTATTAAATAAAAAGATATTAGAAAAACATAATTTATTAAATTATAAATATGTAAAATCAATCAAAGATGAACATTTTTCAAATATTAAAAATAATGAACATAAACTATGGTCAATAATACAATTCAATAGCTGGTATGAAAATTTATAAATGAGAGAAAAAGATATTCTGTATTTGTCTTTTGATGGTTTAACTGATCCATTAGGTTCTTCACAAATATTACCTTTAACAATGAATCTTTCTTTATTTAATAAAGTTAGTATTTTATCTTTAGAAAAAGAATTTTTTTATAATTTAAATTATAAAAATATAGAAAAAAGACTAAATAAAAGAAAAATAAATCATTTTTTTGTTTTTTTTAAAAAAAACAAAATTTTAAAATTATTGTCATTTGTATTCTATTTTTTTAAATTATTTATGATATTTTATTCTAAAAAAATTAAATTGATCCACTTAAGAGGTTATCAAGCAGCTTTATTTTTATTTCCAATATTATATTTTAAAAAAATAGATTTAATATTTGATATAAGAGGTTTTTGGCCTGAAGAAAAAGTTGAGAGATTTAATTGGAGTAAAAATCAATTAAAGTATAAAATATTTAAAAAATTAGAAAAATTTCTAATTTCTTATTCATTATATGTAATTTGTCTTACAAACCATTCAAAAAACATCCTTATTGAAAATAATAAATTAGATGCTAACCAAATAATTGTTATTCCTACTTGTTCGAGCAAGACACAATTTTATTTAGATAAAAATTATCAAAAAAAAAATCAAAAAAAAATATTTTTAGGATATTTTGGAACTACTCATGGTGCTTATGATTTTGATTTTACTTGTAATTTGATTGATAAATTAATTATGAGTAAACTAAATATTTTTTTTAAAATATATACATATGATAATCATGATCTACTAATTAAAAAAATTAAAAAATACAAATATCTAAGAGAAAATTACTCGATTAGTTCTATAGAATATCATAGAGTGCAAGAATTTATATCTTCTGTAGATTTAGTAATATTTTTTCTCAAAGAAAATTACTCTGTAAAAGCTTCTTTTCCAACAAAAATTTCCGAAATATTTTTATGCGGTAAGCCAATTATATGTAACTCATTTAATGATGATATAAAAAAAATTATTATAGAAAACGACTTTATTTTTGAATATGATAGAGGAACAAGTGATATAAAAAACTTGGAAAAATTTATATTTAAAGTAGTTACGAAAAAAAATGAATATTCAAAAAAAATATCAAAGTTTGCAATACATAATTTAGAAACAGATGTTTCAAATCAAAAATATAATTCAATTTATAAATCAATTCTAAATGAGTAAAATTTCAATAATTCTGCCTGTTTATAATTACAAAGACCCTATTTTAAAAGTTCTTAAAAAAATAAATGATCAAACCTTAAAACCAAATGAAATAATAATTGTTGATTCATCGAATAATATAAAAATACAAGAAATGGTAAGATCTTTTAATTCAAGTATTTTTATTTTGTATCACTGGGTGCCAAAAGCTTACCCAGGTCAGTCTAGAAATATTGGAGTGAAATTAGCAAAAAATGAATATGTTGCTTTTGTTGACTCTAAAACATTGCCAAAAAAAAATTGGTTAAGTGAATATATTAAAATTTTAAAAGATGATAACTTGGAATATAAAATAGGTATCACAGAATTTAAAAGTATTTCTACTTTTCAAAAATTAGTAAATTCTGCTACATTTGGAAACATCAATTACTCTACTATTCCTGGTTCAATATTCAAGAAAGATTTTTTTTTAAAATCTGGAGGTTTTTTAAACTATCTAAGATCTGCAGAGGATCAGCATTTTTTTTCAAAAATAAAATTTATTCAAAAAAAAGATTATGATAATAGTTACTTAATATACAATGATTTGCCATCAAATTTCATTTCTTTTATTTCAAAATATTTCTTATACTCATATCATACTTCATTTATAAATATTCAAGGTATAACGAAAAATTTATATTTTTTAATTTTTACTTTTTTAACAATTTCAATGTTTCTTTCTTTAAAAAATATGTATCCAATATATTTTCTTGAATATTATTATTTATATTCAATTTTCTTTTTCATAGCAATTCCATTCATTATTGTTAATTTTGTTTTAGTATTAATATTTGAGAGAATGAAAAAGGAAATTTTATATCAATTACTTAAAATTTTAATTTTGATAATAGTTTTTTATTCTGCTTACAAATGGAATATGTATGTTGCAGATTGGCTAGAAACAAGTAAATTATATATTCCTCATGTTACAAAATCTTTGATTTTATGTACTATTTTCATATCAATATTTTACCGTGGATTAATATTGCCTCTAAAAAGAAAAGTTGAAATAGATTTTATTTTTCCTTTCAACTGGATAAGAATTGGATTCTTGGGATTAACAATTGATGTAGTAAAATCTCCAGCGTATGTTTTTGGAGCTATAAATTATCCTTTTATTCAATTATATGATTATTTAAAAAAGATTTATTACAAATGAAAAAACTGTATTTTGCAGGATCAGCAGGTATGCTTGGCGAAGCTTTTTATAGGTTTTCATCAAAAGATTTTACAATAAAATGTACTGATTTAAACTTTAGAGATGAGTGGATTAATTACCTTGATTTTAGAAATTTTGATAATTATTTAGATGATGTTTCAAAATTTGAGCCTGATGTTTTATTTCATTTAGGCGCTCATACTGATTTAGAATATTGCGAAAGAAACATAGACGATACGTATATTACTAACACAGTGTCTGTTGAAAATGCTGTAAGAATTTCTAATGAACTTACCATTCCTTTAGTGTTTATTAGTACTGCAGGAATTTTTGATGGAAAAAAAATTTTATATAATGACTGGGATCTCCCGAACCCTCTTGGACACTATGCAAAAAGCAAATATGCTGCTGAAAAGTTTATACAATATAATTGTAATAAATATTTGATTTGTAGAGCTGGTTGGATGATGGGGGGAGGGCCAGAGAAAGATAAAAAATTCGTCAATAAAATTTGCAAACAAATTATTAAAGGCAATAAAGAACTATTTGTTGTAAAAGATAAATTAGGAACACCTACTTACACACATGATTTTGTAAAGAATTTATTTAAAATATTAGAAAGTGGGCATTTAGGATTATACAACCTGGTTTGTGAGGGCAATACATCAAGGCTTGAAGTAGCAAAAGAAATATTAATAATATTAAACTTAGAGTCAAAAATATCTATTAAAGCAGTTAACTCTGATTATTTTTCAACAGAATTTTTTGCTCCTAGACCAAAAAGTGAGAATTTAATAAATTATAAACTTAATTTGCGTTCATTAAATATAATGAGAGATTGGAGAGTTTGTTTGAGGGAATATTTAAATAATGAATTCAAAATATAAATCAATAATATTTTTTACACGATACGACAAACAATCAGCAAGTGTTAGATATAGATATATTCAGTATTTTAATGATTTAAAAAAAAATGATATTAATGTTGAATTATCGTATTTGTTTGATAATAATTTTTTTAAAAATAAGATTTTATTAAATAAAATAAATTTCTTTATAATATTAATTAGTTACATTAAAAGGTTTTTTAAAATAATATCTATAAATAAAAAAACAATTATTGTAATTCATCTTGAACTTTTTCCATATTTACCATCAATAGGAGAAACATTACTTAGTTTTAAAAAAAATAGAGTAATAATTGATCTAGATGATGCAATTTTTCATCAATATAGCGATTTAAACAACAAGTTTCTGAAGTTTTTTTTATCAGATAAATTTAAAAAAATCTTTAATCTAAAGAATATAATAATTTTTTCTGGAAATAAATATAATAAGAAAGAAGTTTTAAAAATGAATCCAAACATTAAAACTGAAATATTTCCAACAGTTGTAAATATTAATGATTATACAAAGAGAACTAAAACAAATAAAAATAAAGATTTTACAATTGTTTGGATCGGTTCTCCTTCAACTTCAATTTATCTTAAAGTTATATTTAAAGCTCTTAAAATTTTGAATCAAGAGTATGAAATTCGTTTAAGATTTATAGGATCTGGTCATATAGAATTAGAAGGATTACAATTTGAGTCATATATGTGGAATGAACAAACAGAAATTGAACTAATCTCAGAATGCCATGTAGGAATTATGCCTTTACGCAATGATGATTGGTCTATGGGAAAATGTGGCTTTAAATTAATACAATATATGGCATGTAAAATTCCCAGTGTAGCATCTCCGGTTGGCGTTAACCAAGAAATCATTGAACATGGAATAAATGGATTTTTAGCAAAAAAGAATAGTGATTGGATTCAATACATATTAAAATTAAAAAATAATCAACAACTGTACAAAAAATTTTCTGAATCAGCTTTTAATAAAATATCAAAAAATTATTCATTTGAGAGTCAAAGAAAAAGATTTATATCAACAATTAAAAACATAAATTGATTTTTATATGATTAAAATTGTTAAATCATTCTTTAATTCTCAAGTCAAACTTTTAGAATTAGAAAAACACTCTGATAAAAGAGGTTATTTTGTTGAAAGTTATAATTATAAAGATTTGAAAAAAATTGGAATTAGCAAATCATTTTTTCAAGATAATGAATCTTTTTCAAAAAACATTGGTACTCTGAGAGGCTTGCATATTCAAAAACATCCAATGTACCAGTCGAAATTAATTTCTGTAAAAAAAGGTTCAATTTTAGATGTGTTTGTAGATATAAGGAAAGATAGTAAAACTTTTGGTAAACACTTAAAAGTTATATTGAAAGAAAGTGATAATTATGTTTTGTATTTACCATATAATTTTGCACATGGATTTTGTACATTAAAAAACAACACATTAGTTAGCTATAAAACATCAAATTATTATTCTCCAAGAGATGAAGTAACTATAAAATTTGATGATAATAAATTAAATATTAAATGGCCTAAGGTTTTAAATACTAAATATTTATCCGCTAAAGATAAAAATGGCAAATCAATTGATGAATTATAATAAATTTAAATGAAAAAAATTATAGTTACTGGAGGATGTGGTTTTATAGGTTCAAATTTAGTAAAAAAACTTTTATTAACTAAGTCAAATATTATTCTAAATATTGATGCCTTAAAAAAACAATCGGTTCCAGATTCTTTAAATAAAGTAATAAAAAATAAAAAAAATTATTTTTTTAAGAAAATTGATATTAGTAACTTTAATAAATTAAATAAACTTATTAGAGATTTTGAACCTAGCTTGATTTTTCATTTAGCTGCTGAAAGTCACGTAGATCGTTCTATAGTTAATCCTTTTTCTTTTATTAGCTCAAATATTTTAGGAACTTTAAATATAATAGAATCAATAAGATTAAATAATTTTTGGAGAAATAATAAATCTTTTAAGTTAATATATGTATCTACTGATGAAGTTTATGGCTCTTTAAAGAAAAATCAAAAGAGTTTTACTGAATTAAATAAGTTCTATCCAAATTCACCTTATTCAGCATCAAAAGCTTCCGGCGATTTGCTTGCAAGGGCTTGGAATAAAACATTTAATATCCCAATTATAACAACAAACAGTTCTAATAATTATGGACCTTGGCAATTTCCTGAAAAACTAATACCTGTTGTTATTTCTAATTGTTTGAAGGGTATTAATATACCAGTTTATGGCAATGGTACAAATGTTAGAGATTGGTTATACGTTGAAGATCATATAGAAGCATTAATTAAAATTTCAAAATTTGCAAAAGCAGGAAGTAATTTTAATATTGGTGGCGGAAAAGAAGTTACAAATATTAGCGTAGTTAAAAAAATATGTAGTATATTAGATGAAATAGAACCAAAAAAGTTTAAATACTCTAAATTAATTGAGTTTGTTAATGATAGACCAGGTCATGATTTTAGATATTCAATAAACTTTAATAAATTAAAAAAAGAATTAAACTATAAGCCTAAAGTAGAATTTGAATTAGGATTATTAAAAACTATTAATTGGTATTTAAGTAATAAAAAATGGTTATTAAAAAATAATAAATAAAAGTGAATATTATAGTAACTGGTTGCGATGGTCAATTAGGCTCTTCATTAAAAAGTGAATTGATTAATGAAAAAAAATTCAAATATTATTTTTTCAATAAAAAAGAATTAAATATTACTGACCAAAAAAATTTAGAAATTGTAATAAACAAAGTTAAACCATCTGTATTTATAAATTGCTCAGCTTTTACAAATGTAAACTTATCAGAAACTAATATTAGTGATTGTTTGAAAGTAAATGTTCTAGGTCCAAAATTTATTTCAAAATTATGCAAATTAAATAAATGTACACTTATTCATTTTTCTACTGATTATGTCTTTGATGGAAATAAAAAAATTCCGTATTTAGAGAATGATTTAACAAAGCCTTTATCAGTTTATGGTAAATCTAAACTTTGTGCAGAAAACGAAATAATTAACTCAGGATGTAATTATATAATATTCAGGCTCTCTTGGTTATATAATCCTAAATTTAATAAAAATTTAATTTCTAAATTAATACATAATATAAAAAAATGTAAAAGATTCGATTCAATTGCAGATGAAATAAGTAAACCTACTTGTTCATTAACTTTTGCAAGATATATTGATAAAATTATAAAAAATTTTAAAATTAAAAATGTAAAATTTCTCCTTCATTATGCTGAAAATGGAAGAGGAATTTCAATTTTTGAACTTGCAAATTTTATTAATAAATCTGAAAAATTTAAAGTATTTAACACTAAAATAAATCCAGTATTTTCAAAAAAATATCACAAAATGCAAATTAGGCCAAACTACTCTGTTTTAGATAATGGTAGATTGAATAAAAAATTTAAAATTAATTTAGATAGTTGGAGAAATATTCTAAACTTTAATATAAAAGAATTTTATTAAGTTATGAAAGGGATAGTATTAGCTGGTGGTTTAGGAACAAGATTACACCCATTGACAATTTCAATCTCTAAGCAACTTTTGCCTTTGTTTGACAAACCAATGATATATTATCCTATATCCACTCTCATGTTGATGGGTATAAGAGAGATACTCTGTATATGCAAAAAAGAGGACATAAAAATTTTTAAAAAAATATTAAAAAATGGAAAACAATGGGGAATTAGTATTTCTTTTGAAGTACAGTCAAAACCTTCTGGAATAGCTGAGTCACTTATTATAGGCAAGAATTTTGTTAAGAAAGACTCAGTTGCTTTAATCTTAGGAGATAATATATTTTATGGAATAGATTATAATATAAAAAATTTTGTAAAAGGGGCATCAATATTTGCTTACAAAGTTCAAGAACCTCAAAGATACGGTGTTATCGAATTAAAAAATAGCTTACCTTATAAAATTATTGAAAAACCTAAAAAACCAAAATCAAATTTAGCAGTTACTGGTTTATATTTATACGATAATTCTGTTTTAAATATTGCAAAAAATATTAAACCTTCAAAAAGAAATGAATTAGAAATTACGGATGTAAATAATGAATATCTTAAGCATAAAAAATTAAAAGTTAATATTCTGAAACATGGAAGTATGTGGCTTGATGCTGGATCCTTTACTTCTTTATTGCAAGCATCTCATTTTATACAAACAATTCAGGAAAGACAAAATATTCAAATTGGTTCTCCCGAAGGTGTTGCTTTAGAGAAAAGATTTATAACACCTACTAAATTAAAGAGATATTTAAAAACTTCACCTAACAATGAGTATTATAATTATTTAAGAAGATTGTTGTAATTTTAATGATACCTTATTTGATTTTACTTATTCTTCCTATGATCGGAAGTACTGGATTGATAAAGTTAAAAAATGAAACAAATATTTTTTTATTATATTCTTATCTAGTTCTATTAATATTTTTTATAGGTTTAAGACATGAAACAGGGGGAGATTGGGATCAATATTATTATAACTATAGTAGTGAAGCTGCTAAAACATCATTTTCTAAATTTGATTTTTTTAATTTAGGGTTAAGATCTGATTATTTGTATAACCTAATTTCCTTTATCTTTTATAATTTTGGATTAAGTTATCATTATGTAAATTTTGTCCTTTCAATATTTTTTGTAATATCAATTTATAAATTTGCTAAAATCCAACCTTCAGTTTCACTAGCTCTAGTAATATCTTTCCCTATTGTTATTGTAATTATGGGGATGGGTTTTACTAGACAAGGAGCAGCACTTTCATTTGTAATTTTTGCATTTTTAGAAATTATTAAAAAAAATAAATTTAATTATTGTTTATTTTCTTTGTGTGCAATTTTGTTTCACAAATCCTCTATTTTTCTTTTGCTTATGTATCCCTTACTTGATAATAAAATAAAATTAAAAAATTTAATATTAGCACTAATAATATTTTTAGTTTTTTTTTATCTATTGAGGCAAGATCTAATAAATTTATTTCATAATTACCTAGGTTCCAATTTATCTAGGAATGCTGAGAATAATACTGCATTAAAATCACAAGCTGCTATAATAAGAGTTGGACTTAATTTAATTGCTTCATTAATTTTCCTACTCTTTTCTAAAGAGATATGCTCTGAAAGAACTGAAAGAAAATTATTTTCGATTTTATCATTCATTTGTATTATTAGTTTCTTTTTCATTTTTAAATTCAATGTTTTTGTTGACAGATTTAATTATTTTATTATGCCAATTCAAATTTTAGTATTTTCACGTTTTCCATTTATTTTTAATAACAAAGATACGATACTTTTTTTTAAATTATCAATTTCTTTTTTTTATTTATTTATATTCTTAATTTGGGCAATTTTTTCTATTCATTCACATGCATGGATACCTTATAATAACATAATTTTTGAATGGCTAAAAATTTAATTATTTTTTCTAATTCCTCAACAAACATAATAAATTTAAGGAATAATTTTCTTAATTCTCTAAGTTCAAAATGCTATAATGTTACAGTTTCTATTCCTGATACAGAAAATAAAATAATATTTGATTTAAGACATAAATTGAATTTCAAGTTAAGCATTATAAAATATCATAGATCGACTTTAAGTATTTACAAAAATTTAATTTATTTAATTAAAATATATAAATATTTAAAAAAAAATAATAATGATTTGATAATAACCTTTACAGTAAAACCTAATATTTTAGTTTCTTTTGTAAATCTTTTTTTAGGTATAAGAATAATAAATGTAATAACAGGCTTAGGTACTTCTTTTTTAAATAAATACATAATAAAAATAATTGTTTTATTTTTATATAGAATAAGTTTTTACAAATCGAATTTGGTAATTTTTCAAAATCAAAGTGATAGAAATTATTTTATAAAAAAAAAAATAGTTAATTATAAAAATTCTAAAGTAATTTTGGGTTCGGGAATTAATACATCATACTATAAATTTTTTCCAAAAAATTTTGATAAAAAAAATATTAATTTTTTATATGCTGGAAGATTATTAAGAGATAAAGGTATTATTGAATTAATTAAATCTTTTAAAATAATAACTAACCAAAATCCTCAAGTAACACTCACAATAGCTGGTGAGATAGATGAGGGTAACCCATCATCTTTGAGTCATAATTTTGTTAGAAATAACAATTCAAGAAAAATTAATTTTGTTGGATATTCTTATAATTTGAGAGACTTAATCGATAAGTCAGATTGTTGTATTCTGCTATCATATAGAGAAGGCTTATCAAATTTTCTCCTTGAATCCGCTTCAATAGGTAGACCTATAATATGCACTAATGTCCCTGGTTGTAGTGAAATTGTAGATAATTCAAATGGTTTTTTATGTTTACCAAAAAATATAGATGATACTGTTGATAAGATAAATAAATTTATAAATCTAGATAATAATATAAAAAAGAAAATGTCTTTAAAGGGCAGGGAAAAAGTTTTACAATTTTTTGATGATAAAATAGTAATGAAGCAATTTATTAATGAAATAGATAAGATATTAAAATAATAAAATGTTTAAGATTGGAATTTTAGGACTAGGTTATGTTGGATTACCTCTAGCGATTGAATTTGGTAAAAAATATCAAGTCATTGGTTACGATAAAAAAGCTAAAAGAATAAATGAGCTTAAATCCTATTATGATAAAAACTTTGATATAGATAAAAAAGAATTTTTAAAATCAAAAAAATTAAATTTTACAAATAATTTAAACCATATAAAGTTATGTAATATTTTTATTATTACCGTACCAACACCCGTTACAAAAAAAAATATACCTAATCTGAGATATATTAGAAATGCTTGTTTAACTATTTCGCGATTTTTAAAGAAAGATGATATAGTTATATTTGAATCAACTGTTTACCCAGGTTTAACTGAAGAGTTTTGCGTACCTATTCTTCAACGAAAATCTGGATTAGTATATAATAAAGATTTTTTCTGCGGCTACTCTCCCGAGAGAATTAATCCAAATGATAAAATAAATAATATTAAAAATATTGTAAAAATAACATCTGGCTCGAATGATTTTATAGCGAATAAGATTGACAAATTATATAAAAAAATAATTAAAGCAGGGACTTATAAAGCTCCTTCTATAACTGTTGCTGAAGCAGCTAAGATTATAGAAAATGCTCAAAGAGATTTAAATATTGGATTTATTAACGAGCTTGCATTAATTTTTGATAAATTAAAGATAGATTTAAATGAGGTATTAAAAGCTGCTTCTACAAAATGGAATTTTTTAAAATTTAAGCCTGGTTTAGTTGGAGGCCATTGTATCGGAGTAGATCCATATTACTTATCATATAAATCAAAAAAAAGTGGCTATAATCCCAAAATAATTACCGCAGGAAGAAAAATAAATGATGATTTTGTTAAGTTTGTTGCAAAGAAAGCGACTTTAGAAACAAAAAAACGTTTTAAATCTAAAAAATTAAATTTTTTAGTACTTGGTTTATCATTTAAAGAAAACTGTGTTGATTATAGAAATTCAAAATCAATAAATTTAATAAATATTTTAAAACAAAAAAATTTTAATGTAGATTGTTTTGATCCATTAATAGATAAAAAAAGTTTTAATAAAGAATTTAATATAAAAATAAAATTAAATTTAAAAAATAAATATTATCATTGTATAATTCTAGCAGTACCTCACAATTATTTTGTAAAAGTTGGCGAGTCAAAATTAAAACTAAAATTAATAAAAAATGGAGTTTTTTTTGATTTAAAAAATGTCTTTCCAAAAAACCAAAAAAATTTATATATTTAATTTTATATGACTTATATATTCAGTTCTTTTACTTTTTTGATCCTAATTTATTTTTTAAAGAAAACTTCAAATTATTTAAATCTTATTGACAAACCCAGTGAAAGAAAAAAACATAAAGGAAATATTCCTTTAATTGGTGGAATTGCAATTTATATAAATTTTTTTTTATATTTTTATTATTATGAACTTAGTTATCATCTTAACGTTATAGTTTATACATCAAGTATTTTGCTAATACTTGGAGCAATTGATGACTCAATAGGATTAGGTGTTACATTTAGATTGTTTGCACAGTTGCTATCATGTCTAATAATTATTGGATCAGGTCTAACAATAACAAATATAGGAAATTATATGTATTTCCCTAATATTGAAATTGGCTTATTATCTGTCGCTTTCACGGTTTTGTGTGTAATGGGACTTACAAATGCATTTAATTTTATGGATGGTATAGATGGTTTGTGTTCGGGCCTAGTATTAGTTTCAATTTCTTCAATAATATTATTTTCATTTATAGGTGGTACAATTGATTTTTTTTATGGCTATGAATTTATTATTATAATTTGTGTTTCTTTGGTATTGTTTCTATGTTTTAATTTGACTAGCTATTCAAAAATCTTTTTGGGAGACTCGGGAAGTATGACTCTTGGCTTCTTAGTTTCTTGGTTTTTAGTTTTATTTTCTCAATCAGAAAAAACTGTTATTCATCCAGTTTTAACAATTTGGTGTGTCACGATTCCAGTTTTTGATTTAATAGCAGTTTTTATTAGGCGAATATCAAGAAGAATTAATCCATTTATACCTGATAGGAGGCATGTTCATCACTTACTGTTAGAACTTGGATATAGTGATTCAATAACTTTAGCAATTATTTTATTATTTTCTATATTTCTCAACTTTATAGGATTTTTTATCTTTATTGCATTTGGACCAATGCCTGCTTTGATAAGTTTTGTGATATGTTTATTTATTTATATTTCCTTAATGATATTTATTTCTAGATACATTCATAGGTAAAAAAAATATTATATTAGCTCAAGGGCATTAATTAAATTATCAACATCTTTTTTATTATTATAATGAGTCATACTAATTCTAACCACACCATCATTAGTATCAATTCCTAAAGCTTCAAGACATCTCCAAGCATAAAAATGATCATTTCTAGTTGCAATGTTATTTTTTACTAATATTTTACTAACCTTTTTTGATGATTTATTTTCGATTGTGAATGATATGGTTGGAGAACGATCTTTATTTTTTATTTTATTTTTTCCAATTAATTTAAAATTATTTCTTTTTGATATGTAATCAAGCAACGGATTTGCTATACTCTCTTCATATTCAGAAATTAATTTATTTATTTTATTTATTTTTTTTAAATGGTTTAACTCTTTATCTTTAAAATGATAATTGTATAAATTATCGAAATATTCATATATGCCAATAAGTGACACTAGTTCTTCGTGGTTAGGTCCGCCTGGATTTATTGTGTGAGGGTATTTACCAGATAGAAATTCATGATTCTGATTAGGCAATTTTTTAAAAATTTCTTCTTTTCCATATAATAGAGCTAAATGTGGTCCATAAGTTTTGTATAGACTAAAGGTATAGAAATCTACTCCTAGTTCTTTTACGTTTGGAAAACCGTGTGGTGCATATGAAACACCATCTCCAACAACAATTGCACCTTTATTATGAGCTAAGTCTGTTATTTTTTTTAAATCATTTATTGAGCCAACTATATTTGAGCAGTGTGTTACTGCTACTATTTTTGTTTTGTGAGATAATAATTTTTCAAATTCCTCTAACTCCAATTCTCCATTATTTATGTTAAATTTCCATTCCTTAATTATAGCTCCAGATTCATTTAATCTTCTCCAAGGGCTTATATTTGCCTCATGATCTTGATTTGTAACAATTACTTCGTCACCAGGTTTTAAGAATTTTTTAAGAGCATTTGATAAAACATATAAATTAATAGAAGTTGAACCACCTATTAGAATTTCATTTTTATTTGCATTGATCATTTTAGCAAATAGATTTGTAGCTTCATCCATCTGTTCACCAGCAATTTTTGACATAGGGAATTCAGCATAAGGTTGAACTTTTGTTGATGTCATAAAGCTATTTAAACGATTAATAACTGTTTGAGGGACATAGCTTCCTCCAGCATTTTCAAAAAAAGACCAGTCTTTACATAACGGATCATTAAAAGCTGGAAATTGAGATCTTACAAAATCTATATCCAAAGAAATGTTTTTTAGAGACAAATTTTACTCCTTAATTTATTAGTTAGTTAACATAATTAATAAATTTTTTATATGGTAAGAAAGTTAAATATTACTGATGAAGAGTGGGAAAATAGAATAAATTTAGCCGCTTGCTATCACTTAGCTGATCATTTTGGATGGAGTGATATTATATGGAATCATATTACTGCTAAAACATCAACAAATAAGAATACTTTTTTAATAAATAAATTTGGTTTAAGGTATGATGAAATTACAGCATCGAATCTTTTAGAAATTGATTTAGAGGGTAATGTTATTAATGGAAAAGGTGATATAAATTACACTGGTTTTGTCATTCATGGAGCAATACATAAAGCTAAACAAAATATTCAATGTGTAATGCATACTCATTCAAGGGCTGGATTAGCAATATCTTGTTTGAAGACCGGACTTGAACCAATTATACAAGATGCAGCAATGTTTCATAACAGGGTGAGCTATCATGAATGGGAAGGTATGTCGACTAATCTTGAAGAGTGTGAAAGATTATCAAAAAATCTAGGTAATAACAAAGCTATGATACTTCGCAATCACGGACTTCTTACTTGCGGAGATTCAGTAAGTGAAACTTTCGTGTTAATGTATTATCTTGAAAGAGCATGTAAAAATCAATTAGATACATATTCAACAGGTTTGGAACTAAATAAACCTTCAAGTAACTTATTAGAATTTGCTGCAGGACAATATGAAGATCCTAGATTTAAAACTGGGAAACATGAGTGGTCTGCTTTATTAAGATTATTAGATCATAATAAATCAATATATAGTCAATAAGGAAAAAATTTAAAAATGTTAGATAAAAGAAACTTTTATATTAATGGTAAGTGGGTTGAACCATTTAAACCGAATGATTTTGAAGTAATTAATCCTTCTAATGAAGAAACTTGTGCAGTTGTTTCATTGGGAAATGAAGAAGATGTAAACTCAGCAGTAAAAGCTGCTAAAGAATCTTTTCCACGTTGGAGTAGAGTAGAAAAAAAATACAAAATTTCTCTTATAAAAAAATTATATAAAATTTATGAATCTAGATGGGAAGAAATGACAAAATCAATTTCTTTGGAAATGGGCGCTCCAATTGATTGGGCCTCTTCAGCTCAAACTTCATCAGGGGCAGACCATATAAAAGATTTTATTAAGAGACTAAAAGACTTTGAATTTGAGTTTGAATTTAATAAAGAATCAGATAATTATATTGCTTATGAACCAATCGGTGTTTGTGGTTTAATTACACCTTGGAACTGGCCAATTAATCAAATTTCTTTGAAAGTAATCCCTGCTTTGGCAGCAGGTTGCACAATGATACTTAAACCCTCCGAGATTGCACCGTTATCCGGAATGTTATTTGCAGAAATGCTTGATGAATCAGGATTTCCACCAGGTGTTTTTAATTTAGTTAACGGGGATGGTCCTGGTGTGGGTACACAATTATCTGGTCATCCCGATATAGATATGGTGTCATTCACAGGATCAACAAGAGCAGGAAAATTAATTACAAAAAATGCCGCAGATACAATTAAAAGAGTATGTTTGGAGCTTGGCGGTAAGGGGGGTAATATTGTTTTTGAAGATTCACATACTGATGCAGTAAGAGAAGGTGTAAGAAATATTATGAGTAATTCAGGACAATCATGTGATGCTCCAACACGTATGCTTGTTCAAAAATCAATCTATGAAAGAGCTGTGAAAGAAGCGGCAGATGAAGCTAATAAAATTAAAGTAGATGTTGCAGAAAAAAAAGGAGATCATATTGGCCCAGTTGTTTCAAAAACACAGTATGATAAAATACTGGATTTAATTCAAAGTGGTATTGACGAAGGTGCAACTTTAGTGGCAGGGGGGACTGATCGTCCGGAGGGTTTGAATAAAGGTTATTTTATTAAACCTACAATCTTTACTGATGTTTCAAACAATATGAGAATAGCAAAAGAAGAAATATTTGGACCTGTTTTATCAATAATACCATTTGAAGACGAAGAAGAAGCTATTTCTATTGCTAATGCCACTTCTTATGGTCTAGGCAATTATGTACAAACTCAAGATAAAGAAAAAGCAATACGAGTTGCAAGACAATTTAGATCAGGAGGAGTGTATATTAATGGAAAAAGCTCTGATTCAGGAACACCCTTCGGAGGTTATAGACAATCAGGAAATGGTCGCGAAGGTGGTACTTGGGGATTAGAAGAATACCTAGAAGTAAAAACAATTTGCGGTTGGAAATAATATTATTTTTTTATATCCGTTTTTTATATCAGTTTGATTTAGATTAATTTTATATTTCTATTTTTTTTAAGTAATTTAATCTAGATAAAATTTCATCTCGGTCACTATAATAACCTTGCAAATGCCGACGCCCTGAATTCGGATCAAATTCTGTTCTGCCATGTAATACGCGTCGATTGTCAAAAGAGAAAATATCTCCAGCTTTTATTTTAAATTTAACTGCAAATTCATCATTATGAACTAGTTTTGCAAATTTTTTATATGCCAAGTAAAATTTTTCCATTTCATTCGGCGGACAATCCATAGATGCCATTGTTGCTACACTAAATCGTATTTCGTTAAAATCGTTATCCTTTGTCATCTTTATCATCGGGGAGTGAAAAATACGAATTTTGTTTTGAGTATAATCATTGTCTTTAAATTTTACGTAAGTTTTAACTAAAATTTTAAAGGCACTAGGATCATTTTCTTTTAAATATTTAGCAACATTGAATCCATCTATAACCAATGATAATCCACCTTTGGCATCATTAACTAAGCAATGTAAAAATTGATAGCCAGGCATATATTCATAATATGGTAAATCACTATGATTGCGAAGACCAAGAGCAGTATAGGCAGTATTATTTGGCTTTGGAATATTTATTACATCAAAAGGGGTGCCAAAAAATGTTTCTCTTATGTGGCTAATCCGATTTATAATTTTTAAAGCAGATTTTTTTTCTGTAGGAGCGTTTTGTAATAGTGAAAAACCATAGTAGTGAAGTTGTTCTAGCCATTTAATTAACCCTTCATCACTATTCATTACCTCATCACACTCTATGGTTACTTTTTCCATACCATTTTTAAGTCTGGCATCCCAAAGAATGTAAGGAGAAGTATAAGGTTTTCTATTATTGATTGTGTAGCAATGGTTTCTTAACCATAGAGGATCAAAATGACTTGTATGTTCACCTTCACTCCATTTGATTTCTAATTTTCCATCCTGGGTGATGGAGTAAGTTTTAGGATGAATATTATTTGATACAGTTAGTAAATTAAAGCTTCTTTGTCTCGCTGTGGGATGCATTCCATACGGGCAGTTATCACGAAGCCACATAAAATGAAAACTACTTTTTTCGCCATCATTCCATTCAATTTCTAATGATTTGCCATTCTTTGAAACGTTCTTTATTGATACTGATTGAACCATATGTCTATATATAAATATTATTACATTTTTTGGATCATAAATATCAATTTGTAAATCATAATTATGAAACACAATAATACTATCTTAGGGATATTCTTTATGATCGCCGCAGTCTTTAGTTTAGGCATTAATGATATATTAGTTAAAGGTTTAAGTTTTAAATTTCCTGTGTGGGAAATAGTGTTTTTTAGGGCTTTTAGTGGCGTGATTATATCCTTCATTCTAGTTTTTTATTTTGGCTGGTCTAAATTAAAAACAGCAAAACCAATTGGACACGCAATTAGAGCTTTTTCATCTGTGGGGACTGTTGTTTTGTTTTTTTTTGGAATTAAATTTTTGTTGCTTGCAGAAAACCAAGCTATTTTTCATTCTTCACCAATTATTGC
>Ga0187827_10001322_pt1 | contig 36753 bp, 25 predicted proteins | sample ETNtaG_39_FD_167969 | JGI IMG/M metagenome (GOLD analysis project Ga0187827, IMG submission 167969) | Marine microbial and viral communities from oxygen minimum zone, Eastern Pacific Ocean - ETNP2014_SV_150_PacBio MetaG (Illumina Assembly) | ecosystem: Environmental > Aquatic > Marine > Hypoxic...
AAGGCCGGCCTGGATGTGCTCGATTTGAAGGAACGATACGGTGACCAGCTTGTCCTTTACGGGAACATCGACGCGCGAGCCTTGGCCGGAACACGGGAGGACATTGAACGCGAGATAAGCAGCAAGATTCCATTGGCCAAAGAAGGCGGCGGCTACATCTATCACTCAGACCATTCCGTCCCGGACGATGTGCCCCTGGAAAACTACGCCTACACCATCGAACTGGTCAGGGAATACGGCAGCTACTGACCTTTATTCGAGGACACACTCTGTGACATCTCGCAGGCGGCAGCGAAGACCAAGGCCAATGATTCTGCACGAACTGGGATGTGCAGAAAGCGAGAAGGCCTGGCCGTCAAACCCATTCTGACTCTGTGAAATCAGTCGTCATCTTCGCCATCGGAATCATCATCCTCATCATCTTCGTCATCCGACTCAATCTCTTTCTCTAACAGTTCACCACTTGCAGAGATCTCCAACTCGATCTCCTTGCCTTTGTAGGTGAATTCAGCTTCGTAAACGATCTTTCCACCTTCCCTTTCGCGTTCGATTTCCTCGAGCTCAAGACCATCCACTTCGCGCAGAATTTCGACAAGAATGGTAGCCTTGACCGCGTCGGGTATTCCGTTCAAGAGTTTAAGATTCTTCTGTGTGCCGGTTTTCGTTCCTTCCTCTGCGATTGAAAGTCTGAAGGTTGTCGTGACGAGAACGGCAGTGAGAAATAAGAACAGAGCGGGTCGAAACCATTTCATAAGACTGCTCCTGGATGGGAATGCTTTGTGTGCCCGGGGCGAAATGTGGCCGTTGCTGATGCAGCACATTTGAGCAGGACCGATGCCTCGTGTCCACCCCGCCAGCGTGTTCTGTGAACTTCCTGGGTAACTGTTCTGAGCGGCGGAATCGGAGTTGGAGTAACGGCTTCAGCTGCATTATTCATGAACTCAAATGTCGGACTGTTGCTTGAGGCGCAGTGAAGTCAGTGAAGTCGAAGTAATCGAGATTGCAGGACCAATTGACAGTGTGTGGTTCTGCCTTCGGATGCCTGACCCTCGAAGGTGAGCTTAGGCCCTGGTCCTCGAAGACGGAGTCGTTTTTACGGATTTCAGGGGCGAAGCCCCGGGCTGTTTGCCTAGCCCAGCCCAACGGGCTGGGTGAATGGTACAGAGATTTGAAAAGGGGCAACGCCCCGGCCATTTATAAGGAGGCCATTCATTGGGGCAAATGACCGGGGCGTTGCCCCTAAGGATGATCTGCCCGAAAACCCAGCCCGTTGGGCTGGGCTAGGCAAACGGCCCGGGGCTTTGCCCCTGAAAATTGTCATTCAGATCCGTAAAATTGCCCTTGTCTCGGCCTACCGGTCTGTGGGGAGGTAGTCACACACTTACTTTTTATCTTGCTTCCTATCTCTTCTTTGAATCTTCCGCTTTGTATCTGCACTTTTAATCTGGCTTCGTTCCAGGATTGCCATGCCGTGCTGCTGCGTTTCGAGCACTTCTCGGAAAGTCCAAGACAAAAAGAAAAGACAAAAAGCGAAGCAGAAAAGTGGTGATTACAAGCAGGATTAAGAGATGCGAATCGCCAAGCCACCTTTAATCTGCCACACGGCTCTAACATTGTTAAGGATTTAACTATGAATGGTCCCAGTTCAGCCGAAGACCCGACGAAAGCCGAAGACCCGGAAAGCCGAAGGCCCGGCTAAAGCCGTTACTCCAACTCCCGCTTCCAGCTACCGGATTCACCCTTGACAGTACGGTAGCGAATGCCGCTCTTACAGCGGTATTACAATCTTCCTGCCTGGCACGATGGCTCGTGGCTTGAGGCCGGGGTTGGCTTCCTGGATGCGCCGCCATTTGCTCGATTTACCGTAGACGGTACGGGCGATCTTCATGAGTGTGTCCCCTCGCTTGATGGTGTACTTGGTGGTCTGTTCTGGTTGCGAAGATGGTCGGGGCTGACGGGCCGTGGTTGTCTGCAGTGAGGCGCCTGGTGCTCCGGGAATCTTGAGCTTCATGCCGACCAGGAGCCATTTGCTCTTGGACAGTACGGTGGTGTTGGCTTTTTTGATGCGAGTCCAGCGATCCGCTTTTCCGTAATACTTGACAGCGATGCTTGAGAGTGTTTCACCTCTCTTTACCAGGTGGGTGGCGGCTGGTGGTACCGGCGTGGTGATCGAGGTATGAAGTCGCCCGGGGCGGGCCTCCGGCGCGGAGCCTTCGCGTTCGTTTATGTAGACCACGTCTCCATCGTATTGAGCCGGCATTCTCTGGCCGCTGGTTGGTACCACCCGTGGGCCGCCCAGTCTGACCTGCACCTGGTGGCCTGGCTTACGGGGCTGGATGCGGCGAACGCGGAGAGCCGGGTCAGAGACCGCGTCGCGGAAATTGGATGTGGTCCTGGTTGCGGTGCGGTTCTGCCTTGGTGGGATGATTTCAGTCCAGACTTCGTTTGCGTTGGCGATGTCGTCGAGATTCGCGGTCAGACCCGGGGGCTTCTTCCCGGTCTTACGTCTGAAAGCATCCGACCAGGGGTTCAGAACGGTAAACAGATTGATGAAGATGCCGAGGCCAAGAATGATGGCAACGACGACGATGCGGTCGACTCGCATGATATTCCCTCCTTTTCGTGCACGTACAAACTTTCCTCAGGGCTGAGGAGAAGTCAGCCTTTTTTCTGTGCTCGCTGGATTTTCAAGCACAGCCCATCGAAGCTGTGGGTCAGACATTAAATGGCCAAGGGGGATAGCCATGGGGCGGGGGATGCCCTTCTCTCGCCGGCGTATCATGTGCCGGTTTTTGTCACTTAAGACTTCTTGCTGCCCTTGTCTTCGGCGAACCAGGTTTCCCAGTGCACCACTAACGGGCAAGCCACGAATATGGACGAATAGGTGCCCACCAGGACGCCAAGAATCATGGCAAATGCAAAGCCTTGAATCTGTCCTCCCCCAAAGATGAAGAGGGAGAGCAGCGCCACAAGAGTCAATCCACTGGTCATGAGTGTTCGAGCCAGCATCTGGTTGTTACTCAGGTTGACCAAGTTCGTATACTCTGATGGCTTATTACTATTCTGTACGTTTTCACGTATGCGATCAAAGATAACGATGGTGTCATTTACAGAATAGCCAATGATCGTCAGCATGGCCGCGATCATGGTGAGGTTGATCTTGCCATCAACAAGCTCCAATTGATCGGCCAGGGATGTCAGCACCAGAACAATGAGCGCATCGTGAATCAGGGCGACGATGGCGGCTGCGCCGTACTTGATGCCGTGGAAGCGGATGCCCACGTAAATCAGGATGGCAACCCATGAAAGGACGAGGGCCACGAGAGCCTTGAAGACCAGGTCCCCGGCGACCGCTTTGCCGATTTTTGTGTAGCGCTGGAAAGGCTCTGAGAGCTTGCCGGCGATGGCTTCGTAGCCGCGGATCATGTCTACGATTGTGTCGTATCGTTTTCTCTCGTCAGTGATCTTTACGCGTGTGTGAGCGCCTTCGGTGCCGGCAACGCCCTCAACGGCCACCCCGTCGAGGAGCTGTCTGAGAAGCTCCTCTTCCAGTCCCGCTGCATTGATGCCCTGTCCGAAGTTCACAAACATTGCTTCGTCATTCTTTTCAAATGCCTCGGGCAGGAGCAGTGCGTTGATTCCTGGAACTCGAAGCAGATCGTATTTGGGCAAATCGTTGAGTGACTGCCCCATGATGCGGCTGACTTCCTGCGCATCGGAGATATCGGAAGTGAGCGTCACGTTCAGTGCTTTCTCCTCCCCGGCAACCTGTACGTTCGTAAGCTGCGCGGCGGCGGTCAGGCGGTCTTGAACGATCTTTGCATCCACAGCGTCATTGAAGATGAGCCTGGCGGAATACTTGTCTGCCCCGGAGCGTTTTGGCGCGCCGCCTTCGATGGTGTAGCCGTAATCCTTTTCCGTGCGAATCACGAAGTCGGTAGAGCCTTCCGGGCCGGCCTCGCCGTATTGCTGCACCTCGGGTTTGCGGAGGTCCGCAGCTTCGACCAGCTTGCGAATAGCCTCGGTCTTTACCGGCTCGCTCAGCTTGATGTGGATGAGATAGCCGCCTTTGAAATCGATATCAAAATTGTCCGAGCCCCGGGAAAAGAAGAGCACAAGCCCGATGAGAATAATGGCGACTGAAACGGTCAGAGCCTTTCTGTCGTGACGGAGGAAATCGTACGCTGCATCTCTGACGAACTTGAGCTCCATCATTTTGGCTTCCTTCATCACCTCCTTTTCTACGAGGAGGGTGAAGATGGAACGGGTCACGTAAATCGCAGTAAAGAGGCTCGCGAGAATTCCAATGGCGAGGGTGATGCCGAATCCTCTGACCGGGCCGGTTCCTATGTAAATGAGAATTCCGGCAGTGATAAGCGTGGTAACATTTGCGTCAAGGATGGTTCGGAATGCATTGTCGTAGCCGGATTCGATCGATTTGAAGAAGCTGTCGCGCTTCAACCGTTCTTCACGCATTCGCTCAAAAACGAGAACGTTTGCATCCACGGCCATACCGACGGTAAGCAGAATGCCGGCAATGCCCGGCAGGGTCAGCGTGGCGTGGAACATGGCCAGGCTGCCAAGCAGGATCAGGATGTTAAATGTCAGCGCGATGTTCGCGATGAGCCCGGATTGCATGTAGTAAGCGGCCATCGTCACAAAGACAACGATGCCGCCAATAAGAATGGCCCAGAGACCATTGCTGATGGAATCGTCGCCAATGAACGGGCTGACTTCGTTTTCCATCTCGAGCTTGAGGTCAGCCGGCAGACTTCCCGCAGAGAGAATGGTCGCCAGGTTTTTCGCCTCGTCGTATGAGAACTTTCCGTTGATGATACCGTTGTTATCGATGCGGGATTGAACGTTCGGCGCGGAGAAAACCACGCCATCCAGAATGATGCAGATGCGCTCCTGGAGGTGTTCCTGGGTCATGCGGCCGAATTTGCGGCCCCGGCCAGCCTTGAAGTTGAAACCGACCGCGGGCAGGTTATTGTCATCCTGGGTCGGATAGGCGCGAGAGAGATCGGCGCCGGTGACGTTGTAATCATCCGGAGTGACGACGAGGAGTTTCTCCACATCGCCGGACTCAGGGTCTCTCTCGAAATCGTAGAGTTTATGACCGGGTGGGACTACTCCGGAGAGGGCCTCTTTCTTAGTGGCTTCGTTGTCGTTGACGACCCGAAACTCCAGATGCCCGGAGGTCTGAATAATACTCTTGATGCTCTCTACCTGGGCCTTGTCTTTGCCCGGGATCTGGATAAGGATGCGATCTGTGCCCTGGGCCTGGATGCGGGGCTCTTTGAGGCCGGTGATGTTGATGCGCCGTTTAATGATGTCAACGATCTGCTCCGTCTGGCGTGACCTGCGATCGACGGCGCCGATGCCCTGTTCCTTGTCCTCTTCTGATTCGCGCGGCTGGACCTGATAGACCAACTCTGTACCGCCGCTGAGGTCGAGACCGAGATTCAACGTGTGCCGAACACGCAGCACCTGCCGGAAACGCACCTTCTTTACCATGCGTTTCAGCTTGTTGCCGTTCGGCAGCTCAAAATCCAACTCTTCTGGACCCCAGACGACTCGGCCGCCCTGCGGCATGCCATCCTTATCCTCCGGAGTCGCATCATATCGGCGGCGGATGAACCACGCATACCACTCACTATCGTGGACCTCCTTCGTATGGTCATCATCCGTAGAGAGGATGTCCACCTGCCTGACCATCGGCTTGCCGGTTTCCCAATCGAGGATCTTGTTCAGGTAGTTTCCCTCAACGCCGTACATTCGGACCACATCCCGCGTCACCAGCGGTGGATCGGCGAAGGGGGGCCAGATAAACAGCAGGGAAAATAGAAAAACCAGCCCGATAACGATAAATCGATTCTTAAGCTTCTCGTTCATGAATAGTGTGCTGACAGAGCTGTTGTGGCTCGTCTCTGGTGCAAAAAGTCAATTGGGTCTGCCTCTCCTGTGGCGCAGACTTCCTACCTCGTACGTCGCTGCGGCGTCCCGCCGCGGAATGAAAAGGGATTCAGGCTTTCAGGGGCGCTCCAACATTCCCCGAGCTAAGCCCATCTGAACCTAATCTTTCCCGGATCCTTCCTCACCCTCCTCGCTGTCTCGCTTGCCCTTCCTGACGGTCTGAATGGCGCTTTTGGCGAACTTGAGCTGGACACCATCTGCCACTGAAACCAGAACCGTATCTTCTTTTAAAGAGCTGACCGTGCCGTGAAGCCCACCAATTGTGACGACTCTGTCATTCTTCTGGATGCTCTCCAGCAGCTTCTTCTTCTCCTTCTCCTGCTTCCGCTGCGGCCTGATGGCGAACAGATACATGAACACGAACAGGATGACGATCATCGGCAGCATCTGGGCGAAGACCTCTCCCCCGCCCGTCTGCTGCTGTTGCTGCATGAAAATCACGTAATGGGACGCGTTTAAAACGGTATCCATTTCAGAAGAATCGGGTTACATCTGGTGGCCGTCGAAAATCGAAAGGCGCACAGTTAATAGATTTTTGCGAGTTTCGCCCCCGGATAATAGTGATTCAGAATGAATTCAGCCGTGTAGCCCGCGGATGCCATCCCCTTCGTACCCCATTGGCACAGGCCGACACCGTGGCCCCAGCCGTTTCCACTGAAAACGACGTCGCTTCCGGAAACTTTCGCGCTGAAAAATGTGCTGCGCAGTTTGCCCGTTCCCATGATGTGCCTGAACTTCGTTGCTTTGAGGCTTAATTGCCCCTTCGAATGCACGATCTGAACGGTCTTTGCACGCCCATCAACGCTCCTGCCGACGGGCCGTATGTCATGGATAACGCTGACGTTGTGGCCGGCACGGCCGAGCGAGGCAGCAATTTCACCCTTTTGCACCGTGTATTTCCACCGGAAATAGCGTGACTCTCTGCAAAAACCGCATTTCACCGGCGAGAGGGGCCCCCAGCCCTTTCGATCCAGCCCCGTCCGCGCATCCGTTGTATACCCCCCGCAAGTTGAGCTGAAGTAGGCCGGAAACATCTTGCCACCATGCTGAAGCACGATGCCACGGGTCTGGTCGATAATGCTGCGGGCACGGTCGCTTTCACGTTCCATACCCCGGTAAACCTGATCTCGCGTGTCTGAAGCGACGTCGGCCCGCGCATTCTGGCGCTGCAACATCTGATAAAGGGCATAGCTCCGAGAAGCGATAGCGTTTGCCTGCAGTGTGGCGACCGGCCAGGAGAGAATGACTTCGCTGCCCAACACTCCGCCAAGATACGTATCAAGGGAGACAAGGTTGACCGCACTGATACGCCTGTCTGGACGTTGCCTGAGGCGAAGGCGACCATGGTATCGAATGCCATTGACGCTCAGGTCGCTGTCATTTTTTGGAACCAGCATGACCTGGTCAGCTTCAAATTCGGGATAGCCGTCGATGGCAAATCCGGCCGGTGTGGTGATGACGGCAGACTCGGCGATGGACGGTACTTCGATGATCAATTCACCTGCCAACGTGTTTATCTGGACCGGCCCCGCCGAACCGAGGCGGATTTTGCCAGATGGCGCGGCCTGAAACAGCGAAACGCGGATATCAGGCTCTTTGCCGTTCAGCAGCAATGCCTCGCTGGAAAGTTTGGGAGGAATCTTGTTCTCTTTTTTCAGCCTGGGCGTCGGAGTCATCCCTGTGCAGGAGAACAGAATAATCAGCAGCCCCGCACCCAGGCTGGCGCTGACAATGGTTGCAGCCGGATTCTTCATTTCAGATTGTTCCTGTCGATTGCGCGTTTCTATCTCGTCCGAGGTTGCGCCGGGTCATCCGCCAAGAAAAGGGAGGGAAATTAAAGGGGAATTGATGTACGCGTGCGACCCGTGTTGAGGTCCGGCGGGACAGAGCCCACAGGTTCAGGACAATTCCCTCTGATCTGATACCCCCTCGGCCAACCTTCTGATCACCTGTTATTCCTGCCTTTCACCTATTTGCCTCTTCCAACTCTTTCAAATATTCAGCAAGCCTCACCAGTTTTTCGTCCTCATCCCTCGCAGCCAGTTCAAGAAACTCCATGAATCCTCTGCCATCGAGTGCTCTCGATAGCAGCAGAAGCCTTCGACGCTCCCCGGCTTTCCACTCCTGCTTGATCTGTTCTGATAGTCTCCGGATGGCCTTCTCTCCGCCGAGTTCCACGATGATCGAGCAGGCCATGCGTGCAATGCCCATGTCCTTTGCACGGAACAGAGGGAGAAGAACACTCCGCTCCAGTTGCCGGCTGGATCCGTCGAGCGCACGATAAACCAGCCGGATGCAGTGCTGTCTTTCTTCATCGACAGCGGCCGAGACAAAATCCTTAGTCTGCGCTTTTGGATTGCCTGTGATGGCAGCCTCGAGCTTGCTCAACTGCGAGCGCATGAACTTGAGGCGATGGCCCATGTCCTTCCATAACAGCCGGCCCTGAACATCGCTTTTCGCCGGGCCCCTGTAGGTCATAAAGAACGCGCTCAGATACTCAGCATTAAAGAGATATTTGTCGTAAGCATCGAACATACGCTCAGCCGTATTGGGCGCGCCGCACTTGTACAGCGCAATCAGCACGTCCGTAGAAAGATCCTCCTCCGTTGGCAGGGCCTGGCGGTATTCTGCGGAATCGGTGACCGCGTCGAGCGCGGACGCCGGCAATCGGGACGCGAATCTCTGGAGGGACGAAATGGCCTTCTTTGAACCCAGTGCAGCAAGCCCTTCCAGTGCGAACCGCCGGACAGGCATCTCCTTCGATTCAAGAGCTTCAAGCAGAATGGGGGCAACGGACTCCGATCCAGTCGCCCCGAGCAGCCTCAGCCAGCCACGGACAAAAGGAGGATCGGTTCGACTTTTTAATCCGATCAGGCCTTCAGCCCACTCAGCATTCGCGAAGGGCCGGACGGCCTGCAGGATGCTGAGCTGCAGTTCAGAAGGCAGCGCGTCATTGTCTACCAACTCATCCACCAGAGCGTCCGCCGTCTCCGCATCGCATGATCTGATGGCCTTCCGTACAAGAGCGATCTTTTCCTCCTCTTCAGCGAAGGCGAAGTTCTCCAGTTCATCCGGCGACAGGCCACGATTGGATGTGCCGCCATTCTCCTTCGGCGAAGGAGCCGTTCGTCCGGGCCCAATGAGCCACTCGATCGTATTGGCCAGCAACTGGGGCCAGTCATGCCACAGCCAGAAAGCAGTGACACCCTCCGGTGGCTCACCATTCACAGTGCCTGCAAAAACCGCCGTTCTGCCTCTTCCATGCCGACCAACGATCAGCATCGGATGCTCGCCACTGTTGACCAGAACCGATGCATCAGCTTTGGGATTAATCGATGATGAAAGAATGTCGCCGGCTTTGCTGACCAGTCCACGAGGCCATTGACCCGATGCTGTCGCGCAGGCTTCAGGACTAGCCCCTGCGGAACGTGAGGCAGTCGCGCAGCATCGCCTGGGATCTTTACCGGCAGGATCTTCTCGAAAGTTGTTCCACGCATCGCCCCCTTGTCCAGGGTCCAATAGCCACCAAGCAGCAGCAGTCCACCGCCCTGCTTTACGTAATTTTCAATCATCCCAGTTTGCTCGTCGTTGAAAGAGCGTGCCGCCACATTGGTGAGCACGAGAAGATCGAATGCAGACATCTCATCACCATTTCGCGGGAAGCCCCACTGCCCTTCGCCTTTGAGAAAATGAAGCCCGCTCGACCGGCCACCATGAAAGTGCAGCGATTCTCTGAGGTCCGCGCCACCGGCCATGGAGAGCGCTTCCGGCAGACGATAGTGTTCGTTCCAGAGGCCCTGAACGGCCAGGACACGAGGGAGACGATGACGGTTTTTCTGAGATTCGGAAAAGACGACTCCAGGATTGAAAACCGTGAACATTATGCACACGGCAAACAGTCTGGTTGCTCTACTCTCACAGAGCTCAACATCTTTGTGTCGACAGTCTGCCAACCTGTCAGCCGAATCAGAGATTTTGGGAACAGAGCAGTTCATTTGCAGGAGGTGTCATGAATACTTCGGTGTCAAAAAACTTCGGAACTTGGCGGACAGGCTGGCAGCCCGTCGCCACGTGATCTACTCCAATTCCCACAGAAGCAGCGTCCAATAGTGATGCTCTGGGATCGTAACTTCGATACCTTTGCCAGCTTCTCTTAACTCGACCTCCAGAGCTCGCGTCTGTGGCTCCGCGGTGCAGGCAAAAACACTCGCCGGCTTCAGACCTTCGAATCCCTTGAAGCTGACGCTTACATCCTTCTGAATGGGTGGCAGCGTTGTCGCCCGCACGAATGGCCTTTCTGCCGGCGGGGCTGAGATCAGGTGGAGCAGAATCAACGTCCGGCCGTCCGCCTGACGGCTGCACGCGTGCTGCTGCCACCAGATTGGATACTTGGATTTCACAACAAAATGTTTCGCCGGTTCGGTCAGCGTTTTCCAATCTTTGTGCCACAGCAGTTCACTGTAACGGGTAGCGAACTGCGAGTAAGTGCCGGTAGACGATTTTCCCCAGTGGTAAGTACCTGTGTAAGGATGGGCGCGCCCCGCCAGAGTGAAAATCTTCATATAGATGCGATCCAGATCGGTCAGGCCTTCCGTGCTCATGCCGACGATCTCAAAATGGCCGCCAAGGTCGCGAACGAAGTCAGATTCTCGAAGAATGCGATTGGCGTAAGCCTTCCACGGGCCTCTCCAGTTTCGGATGGCTTCATCCATGATCTGCCCGCCTCCCGCGCACGCCTCAGCATAGGCCCTGCTCGCCTTATGCCGGCCCTGGTTGTCTTCCTTCAAGAAAGGGACGCCCCAGTTGTACGAGTAAACGAACTTGGGAAACTTCTTCGATATCGTGTGTTTTGCCCAGCGAAGATTGCGTAAAGAGACCTCGTCGCCCGACCAGGTTTCCTGCTTGCCGTGAAGTTCGGGCAGGAGCTGCTGCATTTCCTGGTTGATTCCAAGAGCGTCGAATTCGTGATGCACTCCTTTACCTCCCATCGCGCTCCAGGTCCAGGGCATATCGAATCGAACGCCATCCCATCCGAGCATCTCCGCGGAACGCACGATTTCCTGTGCTCCGAAATTGATGGCGCCCAGTTGTCCGCGATCGATGCCGGCCGAATGCCATTGACGGCTCACCGCGGCCAGGAACGGCTTGCCGCGGTCGTTCGCCCTGCGCCGAAATCGAAGGTCTCGCACGTTGAAACTGATGCCCAGGCCGACCCGCTGATTGGAAATCCAATTCGGATTCTTACGGGCGAACTCCATCCCGATTGGCCCGCTCGCGGCCGGCCACGAGTAAGTGATCATTTTCATTCCGTTCTGTTTCGAGAGACGGAACCACCGCTTGCCTTCCTCGAGCGTCTGGTGGTACGCATTCTGGCCGCTCCACCACTCATCCCTGTCAGGGGTCAAGTCGCTGAAGCTGCAGGGGGCCCATGAAAACGACTCGACCACATTCATATAAGAAGCGCGATCCCATTCGACCATGTCTTCGATCCATCTGCCTCGGCGTCCCCAAACCCATTCGAGGAAGCCTGGGGCCTGGAGCGCGATCTCCCACACGTTTTCGCTCACGCCGAAGAATTCGGATTCGCGGTCTTCTCTCGTATCCCCAACGAAGAGCTCAGCACGCGCCTCGTGCCCAAACCGGTGCTGTGCCCTCCAATTGAAACGCTCTATTGTCTTGCCGGGAGAGACCGTGAGCCGGCGTCGCTGTCGCTGACCCTCAGGTAGCGTTTCCTGGAGGCCGCCAAGCACGCTCAACTGCAAAGTGACATCTCTCGGCTTCTTGCCCACGTTTCGCAGAGTAACCTCAACCGGATTCTCCTCGCCCGGCGCAACATGGATTTTTTCAGGCCAGACACGCTCAATAAAAACCTCGCCGCCGACCTGCTGGATGGTCAGTCTGTCCAGCAACAGGCAGGCGTAATCGATTTCATTCAACTCCAGCTCAATAACGCCGGAATCCAATTCTTCGTCATCATCGCCGGCATCAAGTGCCCCCGCCTTCGGCAAGGTCGGCGCGTTTCCGGCGGTGGCGATCGCTGTGGATTTGGCATCCCGAGACCAGTGAATCGAGAAGCTGAGAGTGGATGGTTTTTCCACAATGAAACTCAGCGCGATGTCCGCGTAATCCTCCGGCCTGGAAAAACTCAGGCGGCCGCAAGAGACGGACGAAAGTTTCTCTTCGCCGATCGAGACGGTCAGGATGGTTTTGGTCGCATCGACAAGGGGATCGTGCAGCTTCGGTGACCGAACGCGCAGGGCCGCCCGATACTTGCCGGCAGGAAGCTTCTCTTCAGTTTCAAAGCCTGCACGGCCAGCGTCCTTTACCAGCGAGACAAGGCAGGCCACTTCCCGAGATGCAGAGGGATCGGCTACCAGGTGAAGCCGCACGTCGAGGTCTTCGATTTCGATCCGCAGCGGCGCCGCAATTGAGTGCGACCACAAACAGCAGATGAAAAGCCAGAGATTCATGGGGCCAGTTCAGGATCGAAATCTTCTAACGAGGGACGCCGGTGTTTATAGATAAACCTCTCGGCCGCGTCCCTGGTGGCTTTGACTTTCGATGCCTTCATCACTTTTTCGATCAATGAGACGGCCTTCTCTTTCACCTTTTCGTCATCCAGCTTCATGGCTTCGGCAATCGCGATGGCCGCCAGTGAAGCCTTTTCTCGTAGATCTGAATCTTTGGAAAGGGCGTGCGCGGTGGCAAGAGTGCCGATCGATGGGATCTTCTGCAGTTCAACCAGGGCCAGCCTCTTTTCATCCGGTCGCCGGGCGATGGAGATCAGTTTGTCGAGGACCGGCCCCCTTGCTTTTTCCGGAATCTTTCCGAACGCAAAACGGCGGAAACAGTGAGTCATGGCTTCGACGTGAGCCTGGATTCTGTCGGCCTTTGCCGCAAGCATCAGCAATGCTTCCGTGGCGGATGGAGCATTCGAACTGACAAGCACGGCGAATGCGGTCTTGCGAATCTTCTGGCTTTTGTCACTGGTGGCTCTTGCTGCCGCCTCCATTGATGCCTTGCTCTCGAGGTCATGCAAGGCGCGAAGAGCAGCGATCCGCAGGCCTTCCCGCTTGTGTGCATCAGGGCCGTTCAGCCTGAGCAACCACTTCGCATTCCTGCGGGCACGGAGAACGCCCATCAACTCCAGGCTCAGTCGAAGGTCAGATTCACTCATGTAATCGACCCATTTCAAAGTGCCCGAATCCGGCAATTCAATGGCCAGTTGGCGCGCCGTTCTTCGTACCCATGCGTTCTGGTGATTCAGACCGGCGAGAACATCATCGAAGGCTTTGGCGCCAAGCTGCCGGGCAATCTCTGCAAGGCACAGGCCCTGCAGGCCGTAATCGTTGGGGGCCTCTTTCATCAGTCTGCGGCAGAGCGAGGCGCGCTCCTGCTTCGTCTGCGCGTTTTCCAGAGCAAGCTTGATTCTCTCCTCGACAGGCTGATCGAGAATATCGATCATTGCCAGCCCCATGCCTTCTCCCATCAGGCAATAGGTCTCCGCGTTGCTGTTCCAGTGATAGCCCTGGCCTGACGGCGATTCCTCTGAGGTGCGCCAGAAAGGTCGCGTGCTCACGAAAGCTGCCGTGCCCTTGAACTCAGCGCGCATGGCGCCCGCCTCCTGGGCCTTCATGAGCTTGAGCGCCCGGCCATGCTTTACGGCCAGGCCGCCCATGCCTGTCTCCGCAATTACGAAAGGCAGATTCTTGACTCCGAGTTCCTTTCGAAGGTCGCGAATGAAGTGAACGAGGTTCTCTTCGTATGCGTCCGTGAATGCCTGATTCACCCGGTCGTTCCAGCCCTGGTGCCACCCGAAACCTGCGAGCTCGTAGCTGCGCCCATCATATCCGGGAAAGTGCGACTTGATGTCTGCGAGCACCTCCTTCACGTGATTCATGGTTTTCGTGTAGAAGGGCCCGGCCTCTCCGCCTGCGCTCGGTGGACGAAAGTCGCGTCCGAGACTCTTGCCGCCCCATGCACACTTGATCAACAGCACCTGGTTCTCGAAGTAATCGCCAATAACGTTGCCGAATTGCAGTTCTGGCCCGATGGCACCGGGATGCGCACCGAAGCCTGGTCTGAGTTTTCCTTTTCGATCCAGATACCAGATCCATACGTCGTCGCGTTCTACCCAGTTGCCATCTTTGTCGATGAGGTGCCTGTAGTGCTCGGCAGTGGATGGCGCCTCTACCAGGTATTCGAGGGTGCCCATCCCGCCGTTCCGCGATCGCGGGTTAGCTTTAATGGCGCCTGCGCCCTGCATGTTCGATTGGCCGGCGAGGACGAACACTTTGAGGGGCAGACGTGTTTCCGCGCACGCCTGGACAAGAAGAAAGCTAAATGCACTCGTGAGGAAGAACTTCATATGTCGAATGAGTCATGAGACATGAAGGCAGGCTCTCAGGGCAAAAGGCACTGTCACATTCACAGAAGAGCAGCGACAGTACCTTACCTGCCAGCAATGACCTTCGCCTCACCGGATCTTCCACTGAGAAACCTCGCCGGATTCCAACATAGAAGATGAATCATCTGGCAGCGTGTACCACGCCCGGTGTCATTCGGCATTCAGTCGCTTCATCAGATATTCACGTCCTGTACGTTCCATCTCAGAGCCGGTGATGGTGGCAATATCCATATCCTTGTCGAATTCCAACTGAAAGCCGTAGTCGACGATTCGGGCCGTTTCAGCGGCCGAGCCGGCCTTGACATCAACATCCCAGCGGAGGATGCCCAGGGGGCGAAACGCTCGTTCGTATTCCTTGTCCTCGCTCAGTTTGTCTTCGAGCTCTCCGATGGTTGCCTTGATGTCTCCCGTCGAATAAGGCATCCGATCGAACACCCGGACCGGCACGTTCTCCTTTTTGTAGTTGTCCAGGACAAGGCGGTATTTGTAGGTGACCATGCGATTGCCGCCCTGGATTTTTTCTTCGCGGGAGACGAATTCTCGCCAGGCACGGAGCTGGGGATCGATGCCGAAGCCGGCGCGAAATTTTTGGCCGGTAGCAACCATTGGTATCACCCCGCGGCCCACGAAGTCTCCATCAAGGTAGACGCTGCATGGTCCTTCGAGGAGTGAAATCCCGCTGCCATCAGTGACCAGAGCCTTCCGGTACACCAGGTCCGTCAACTGCGGCAAGGCCACGTTGCTGAATACGCACGGAAGGGAGAGGTCAGAGATTCGGACAATCTGCTGGTTCGAGCGGCTGGCGACGCTTACCCGGCTCTTGAGTCTGTAGTTAACGCTGAGGCCGGCAGACTGTTTTCGACCGAACATCTGTATGGCTCGAACATCATCCCTGGAAGCAGAGAGCTCAGTAAGCTGGCGCTGGTTCGAAAGCCGATTCATGCTCAGATTTGCGTCGATCTGCCCTTCATTGCTGTACATGGATTTTCCGCTGGTCGCCTCACGCGAGCTGTAGGATCGGATGTCTCTCTGAATCTGGCTCAGTTGCTGTTTGAGATCGACCTGTTTCCGCTGCTGCCTGCGCTGGGTCAAACGAACCGGGAGGGGAGCGAGGACCGGCGGGCTGGCCAACATGGATGGCGATGCAGTGGACAAGACCAGTTGGACATCGTCCCACGGCTCGCCGCTCATCTGTTGAATCAGGGCATTGTATTCCAACTCGATCTCTGTCAGATCGCCGTTCGCACGCATGTTATAGGCGGGTGACCATGACGCACTGGTAACGAGGTAGCTCAGTCTCATTTCAAATTTGCCGGCCTTCTCTGCATCCAGAAAGACAATCGCTTCCCGTTCGGTCCTGGAACTTGAATGCGTCAGCCTGGAGCGGCGGGACTGCTCCAGAGTCTGTTGTTTCTGAAGCTCTCTCTCCTTCTCCTGGAGGTCAAGGAGAGCGGAATTAAGCTCCTGATGCTTCTTAAAGCTGAAGTCCGTCAGCGCCTGGAGTGTTTCCGCGTTCAACACGCCTTTCGTCAGCTCGACCTTGGCGGTCGGGGCGACAAACTTCTGCAGCCCGGCCATATATTGCTGCTGATTCATGATCGTCATCTGGTCGGATTTGTTCTTGCGCATGCTTTTGTCGAGCTCTGCGGTCTTCTCATCACTTTTGCGAATCTCTTCTCTGGGAGCCTCCCCGACCGCACGAGTCTGATATTGCACCGCTCTTACCTGCAGGCCTTCACCTGCGCTGGCATACAGGCTCGGACCCTGGACGTATTCGGGCAGTTTGGTGACGGTCAGTTCGGATGCGCCGGCCTTCAGATTCAGTTCGATTTTTCGAGTGACCAGTGCCTGGCCGCGATAGAGAGTGACCGAATCGATCTTTCCTTCCAATGAGAGCGCCTCCGCCCTGATGCAGGTGGGAAGACCAAGGAAAATTACGCACGTGAAGATGTGTCTGGGCATGGGTGACCTCCTGAAATGTGAGTCAGACGGGGTGGCTCTGAAGATTCAACAGAAAAACCCCAGACCGATAAAGGAAGCTTGGCAGCGGATCTTACTACAACGAACAATAGGTGGGACGGTCGAGGGAAACCAATCAGCCGACCATGGCCATCTTTGGTGTGTGGGAACTCAGAATCCGATTCTGATTTCTGCTCGTGGACGGAGCTGAACTTGTCCCTGTCTTCGCTCGTTCAGATGCTGTTCAGGAGAGACCAGACTGTCTCAATTCGTTCATTAAATGTGCCGAGGCCAAAATGCCGCGGTGGTAATCGCCGAGATTGAATTTTTCATTGGGCGAATGCGTTCCGTCATCCGGCAGGCCCCAGCCCAGGAGGATTGTGTCGACATCGATTTTCTGTTTCAGGTCCGCAACGACCGGGATCGTGCCACCTTCGCGAATCATCACCGGCGCTTTTCCAAAGCCCTTTTCGATGGCTATTCGGGCCGCGTCCATGGCTTTGGTGTCTGTCGGCGTGATGCTGGCATGGGCGCCAGCCATGACCTGGATTTCGAGCTCAACGGTCGGAGGGCAGATTTCTCGAACATACGAAGTGAACAGTTCTTCAATCTTTGCCGGTTCCTGTCTGGGGACGAGGCGCATGCTGATCTTCGCACCCGCCTTCGCCGGCAACACCGTTTTGGAACCTTCGCCCGCATAGCCGCCCCAGATGCCGTTGACATCGAGGGTGGGCCGTGCCCACCTGCGTTCGAGGGTTGAATATCCCTGCTCGCCGGCCAATTGCGGCGCGCCGATGTAGTTTCGATAGCCCTCTTCATCGAACGGCAGCTTGGCAAATTCCTGTCGCTCCCAATCTTCGAGGGGCAGGACGTCATCGTAGAAACCCGGGATAGTGATACGCCCGGTTTCGTCCCTGAGTTTTGCGATGATCTGTCCGAGCACATTCGCTGGATTCGCGACGGTGCCGCCGAAACTGCCGGAGTGCAGGTCCTGAGTCGACCCTTTCAGATCGATCTGGAAATAAGCTAGGCCCTTCAGGCCGTAAGTAATCGCGGGCACGCCTTCGGCAAACTGGCCAGTATCGGAGATGACCGCGAAATCGGCTGACAGGCGTTCTTCATATGCATCCAGAAACTCAACAAGATGTACGCTGCCGACTTCTTCTTCGCCTTCGATGATGTACTTGAGATTGACGGGCATCCTGCCTTCGCTTCTGTAGAAGGCTTCGGCGGCCTTGATGTGTGTGAACATCTGTCCCTTGTCGTCCGTGGCTCCTCGGGCCACCACGTTAGGGCCTTCAATGGTCGGCTCGAATGGATCATTCCGCCAGAGCTCGATGGGGTCGACGGGCTGGACGTCGTAGTGACCGTAGACCATCATGGTCGGCAGACCGTCATCAACAATCTTCTCCGCGTAAACGACGGGGTGTCCCGTAGTCGGCACAATTTCCGTATCGAAGTCCATCGAGCGGAAGTGGTCAGCAACGAACTCCGCCGCCTTGAGCACATCCTCCTTGTGCTCTGAAACCGCGCTGACGCTCGGAATCCGCAAGAGGTCCATCAGTTCTTCAACATACCGTTCCCTGTTTTCATCGATGTAGTCGACAACCTGTTCGATAGCCATGGCCGTTAAATTATGAGTCAGGAGAGCTTCAAATTATTCTGGTGCCGCATCATGAAATCCTATTTAGGGGATTGGAACTGCTATTACAACTCGGAGTCGAGGAGTGTGCGGGGTGCGCTTCACGCGAAGAGAGATTTCAGATAGAGGAAGACGTTGCCCTCGCATTTGAATGCAACTGTCAGGTACGGTGACAAGCACGAGCAACGGATCTATAAGTTCATCTCGCCTGCGCCCATTCATCAACAGTGGATGGAAGCCCGACGGCCGAGGTAGAATAAGCGGGGGCGTGACGAGTTTGAGCCCCTTAGCGCTTACTTACACCACAGACGCAAGAAAAGGGAAGACCGCCATGAGAACCACTCCCACTTACCTGATTCTTTCCTGCCTTCTCTCAAGCTCCAACCTTTTCGCCGAAGTTTACATCGTCACTGACGGCTACAAGATATTGCCGGACGGGAACGTGCTTGAATTCGGCGGCAAGCCGCCAGGCAAGCTCAAGGAACAGAATCTGATCTGGAACGGGGCCACCCGCGAGGTCCGGATCGCAGGGGCGAAGAACGAGGTCGTTGCCTTACAGGTCGTCATCGCCGGGCCGGCGTCCGGGATATCATTCAGCTCGAAAGCTCTGACTGGTCCATCAGCGATTCCGGCTTCGGCCATCAGCTTCCACCTGGTGGGATATGTTTCCTTCAAGGGGCAGTTCTATCCCGATGCAGCGGTTCCTTTGAAATGGAAAGGGGTCTCTCCGTTCTCAATTCCTTATAGGGTTCCAGGTCTGGCCGCGATTCCCGGACAAAAAGTCGGCGTAGTCATGGTTGAAGTTAAAATTCCGAAGACGGTCCTGGCAGGAAAGTACTCTTCGGTCATCCAGATTCAGGGAGGAGTAAAGGAGAACCTCAACTTGAAGCTCACTGTCTGGGATTTCGCTATCCCCGCCCGCCCCAGCATCGTCTACGATTTTAACAGCTACAGTTCCCCGATCCCGGCCGTCACGACTGAATCAGCGCAATCCGTACCGCCCGACGCCCGAGGAAGCCATCAAGGCCGAGCATGAGTTTTACCGCTGCGCCAGCCGCCACCGCGCTTACCTCAACATCCTCCCCAACCACAGCCAGCGTGGGACTCCCCGCTATGCACCGGCTCTCAAAGGAAAAGGAAAGAACGTCAAATGCGACTGGAGCCATTGGGACAAGCGTTTCGGGCCCGTGCTCGACGGAACGATCTTCGATGATGGCGAGCCGCCGCCCTACTTCTATCTGCCTTTCAATCTTCATTGGCCGTGGGGTTACAGCCACGACGAGAAGCTCGCCGACCATCGCCTCAACTGGCGCAAAGGCTCCGGCCTTGCCCGCGACCACACGAAACTCATCACTCAGGAATACCTGGACGAGTGGCAGGCGGTTGCCGGGCAGATCGTCAGCCATTTCGCAGAGAAAGGATGGAACAAGACCACCTATCAGGTCTATCTGAATCACTCCAACCAGGAGAACTCCAACTCGCCCTGGCGCCTGGACGAGCCGTACGACAGGTGGGGTTTCCGGGTCCTGGCCTATTACGCCAACCTGACCCACAAGGTCTTCAAGAACGACCTCGGCATCAAAACGATCTACCGTCTCGACATCGGGCATTTCTACTGCCGGTCGGATACGACCCGCTGCTACAAGGCCAAGCGATACGATCTGCCTCTGGGCCAGAACGGCGGAGGCCCGGAATTGCTCGAACCGGCCGTGGACCATTGGTACATCGGCTTTACCCATTCGTTCGGCAATCGGAAGAAGGTCGAAGAAGTCGGTCGGCGCGATCCGAACAAAGTGATGTTCGTCTACGGCGGCGGGCAGCAGGTATTGGACGGCACGCCCATGCACCGCAGCCTCCACTGGTATCTCTACGATCTGAAAGAACAGGGCTTCTGCGCATGGAACCAGGGATGCAGGGACCCGGAGCCGCCGCTGAGAAAGTCGGGCGGCGATCATATCTGGTACAGCGGCAAGAAGTTCGGCTTCATCGGACCAGTGCCCTCGATTCGGATGAAGCTCTGGCGGCGCGGCAGCTACGATGCCGACTACATCGACCTCGCCACGAAAAAGACTGCACGCGGCAAGGTCATGCCGATCCTTCGGAAGCTTTGCGAATTCAGAAAGACGCATCCAAAGTACAAAGTCATCGACCTTCCGTACCCAAACAACAATCCTGCCGATTACGAAGTCGCCCGCCTCAAGCTCGCCTCGATCATCCTCGGCCGCGAAGTCTCACCAGGCACCAGATTCGCCGGCCGCATCGACGGTCCGCCCCAGATCAGCATCGACCAGATCACGAATTATTGAGAAGACGTGGGGAGAAACTCGCGCTTGCACCAGTAATGGTATTCCCGCGTCGGGCCGGCCGTTCAAAGGTGATAGCAGTGCCGAGACGAGACCAATCTTACGGATTTGTAGACATTCAGGGGCAAAGCCCCCGGGCCGTTTGCCTAGCCCAGCCCAACGGGCTGGGTTTTCGGGCAGGTCATCCTTAGGGGCAACGCCCCGGTCATTTGCCCAAATGAATGGCCTTCCTGTAAATGGCCGGGGCGTTGCCCCTTTTCAAATCTCTGTACCATTCACCCAGCCCGTTGGGCTGGGCTAGGCAGACAGCCGGGGCTTCGCCCCTGAAATCCGTCAAAACGACTCCGTCTTGGAGGAATAGTAGTGCCAGCCGATCCAAGGCCACTCCCAGGAGCGAAACGCCGCGGGTTGAAATTCGGTCAATCGGTGTCTCGGCTCTCCACACAGTTCACCGCGTACCTGACCAGCTCGGACAGGCGTTTCATGCCGAGTTTTTTCTTGATGTTGGCTCGGTGCACATCCACTGTCTTCCCGCTGATACCCAGCTCTGCGGCGATGGTGCGGGTGTCAAATCCTTTGCCTATCAGGCGAAAGACTTCCAGCTCGCGGTTACTGAGATGAGAAAGCGGTGACCTGCCAGGGGTTTGGCCAACCATGGTCCGCTCGACGAACAGGGAGGCCACCCGCGGGCTGACCCAGGTACCGCCGTCGAGCACCTGCTTGATGGCTTCGATAACCTTCTCACGGGCCTCCTCCTTCATGATATAACCGTTGGCGCCGGTGCGGAGGACCCGTTCCGCGTAAAGCGATTCATCGTGCATGCTCAAAACGAGGATCGGGACCTGATTGCCATCCGCCCGAATACGTCTGATGAGCTCGATACCGTCGGAACCTCTCAAAGTGATATCGACAATCACAAGGCCGGGATCAAGACTTTCGATACGGCTCAGGCCCTGCTCCAGATTCTCGGCCTCACCACAAACCAACAGCCCCTCCTGCTGATTAATGTAGCTGGCCAGCCCGTGCCGGAGCATCGGGTGATCGTCGACAAGAAGAATCCTTGCTTCGGCTGTTTCTGTAGCGATCATGCGACCTCTTCCATTACGAGACGCTTAACAAGCGAAAGGAGAATACTAAATGAAATGCAAACGGAGGCAAGAGGCGAATTTGCTACTCATATTTCGCCGGCACACTTTTCCCCTTTTTGTGTGAGAGCTCCGAATACTCGATCACCTGGATGACGCGGCGCGCCCATTCGGGAGTGATGATGAGGTCCGCGCCCTTCAGCAGATGGTCGCGGATGTTGGAATAGAACTTTTTGTGCTGGCCTTTGGGGTATTCGACGAACTTCTCGGTGCGTTCACCCTTTTTGTTGATCTTTGTGATGATGCAGCCGCCATCGGAGGTGACGACCGAGCCCTTCGTTCCGAGTATCCGGAACTGATAAGGCAGGCCGGTTGCCGCGATACTGCTCATTTCGAGGCGGCAAGAGGAACCGTTCTTGAATCGGACCACGGCCACTCCTTCATCTTCATTGGTGACGTGATCCCAGACCCGATCCTGAAAGTAGCCTGAGATGTCACTCATGCTCGCATTCATGATCTGCAGCAACCATTCGACGAAGTGCGCGCCCCAGTCATACATATAACCACCAGAGACCGCCTTGTTGCTGCGCCACCAGTCATCCCTCGGCTTGCTGTAGCCGGCTGCAGTAGCATCCACGCGAAAGACATCGCCGATGCCGCCGCGGTGTGCGGCACGAGTGAGGCCAAGGATGTTCGAATCCCAATGCCGATTGTGATACACGGAAAGCATCACGTTGTTCCTCTTTGCGGCCGCAATCATGCGGTCGCATTCCTTGACGCTGATGGCCATTGGTTTCTCTGTGATGGCGTGTCTGCCCGCGTTGAGGCACTGGATGGCTAATGGCGCATGTGTGTTGTGCGGCGTGATGATTGTCAGCAGCTCGACCGGAGATTTCTTGAGCATTTCTTTGAGGTCGGTGTAGACCTCCAGGTCCGGCCAGTCTTCTTTCGCCTGCCGGGTACGTGCAGGATCGGCATCACAGACGGCAACGGGCTTCAATCCTCTGGTTGCTTTCTGTGAATTCAGATGATGCATGCCCATATTGAATGCCCCACCGTAACCGACGACACCGGTCAGGATTTCCTCTTTTGCTTTAGCCATGTTGTATATCTCTGGAGTAATGAGAGCGCCCGCTTTGAAGCGGCGTAGTGTGTCGATGGGGTGTTGTGAAGCAAACGACTATTTCAACAGCGCTTCAATGAATCGGTCCGCCACCGCTTCCGAAGGTCGGTCCGTATCCAGAGCCTTGATCTTCTCGCCGAGTTCCTTCCGGTCCACCATCCGCCCGATGTAAACGCCCTGGCCATCGATGATCTGTTTCAGGAGATCGGACAGCTCATCCATGCTGTCGATGCGAAGAAAGCCGCCGCCTCTGGTCTGCTTGGGATTTCGAACCGGAGATCCACTGAGTACCGGTTTGGGGGTCAATGAAATGAACTTCTGAACCAGCCCGGAACGCACAGCGCCATCAAGCTTGGCATAGTAGCCCTGCGGCGGCGGACAATTACCGATGACAAGGTATGGAATGCGCCGGCTCTTTTCGGTCGACCGAAAAATGGCGCCTTTGCCGATGGCCTTGAGAAGGCTGTCCGTTCTTGAAAGGCTCGGCCTCCCGTTGTGCTGAAAGAAATCGGCGGATGGCTTGTCCTCACCGGGTTTCCAATTCCAGACGAGGGACATCTTCACTTCCATGACGACCACGATGTCCTCGGCTTTGAACGCTGACTGCAACTTTCTTCTTACGATGGCAAGGTCTGCCGCAGAGCCGCCGGTCAAGGATAATTCCGGGCAACGAGCGCCCCGTACGACGAATAAGCTGCCTTTGTAAGACTTGTCTATGGCCGCCTGCATGACCTCCCGCGCATACTTTTCGGTGAACGTGCTCACCGGTACATTTCGGGACTGGGCCACTTTGACACGCAGCTTGCCTCCGCAGTGTGGGCATTTCGAGTGCTCTGAGAAGACAGCTCGTTCCTTAAACTTGCCGCACGTCGTGGCTGTGCACTCGATGGTCGTGAAGCATTTCTCACCAACTTTTCTGATGAGGTCTCGTTCGACATCCGGTGACCAGAGGCTGAGCAAGAAGAGGATGGAGTGCAATTGTGTATGCCCTTCAGGAACAGCGAAGCCCGTGTGAAACTCGCGAAACGAAGGTCTACACTAACCACTGATCATTTCCATTCATCTCTTCGTGAGATCTTTTCAGCCATGAAATCACACTTTTCCGTAATCATCTTCGCGGCGTGCTTTGGCACGCTTGGAGCAGAGCAATCAAAACTCGACCAGTGGCTCGAACGCTATCCTGAAGCCGATACCAACAAGGATGGCAAACTCACATGGGAAGAGGCCCGAGCCTTCCGTGACAAACGAAAGAAGCAACAGCAGAAGAATGCAAAGTTGCCCAGGGCCAAACGCATCGCGGCCGATCTTGCGAACGTGAAATACGGCCCACACGCACGGAACGTAATCGATCTCTGGAAGGCTGAAAGTGATGAGCCAACGCCGCTTGCGGTCTACATTCACGGGGGCGGTTTCAAGGGAGGTGATAAAAGGAGCATCAGCCCGGCCACTGTCAAATACCTGCTGGACCAGGGCATCTCGGTGGCCGCCATCCACTATCGTCTCACGGAAAACGGGAAGCATCCGTTTCCCATCCCCATGCAGGATGGTGCGAGGGCCATTCAGTTCATGCGATATAAGGCAAAGGAATGGAACCTGAATAAACGTATCGCCTGCTTCGGCGGATCGGCCGGTGCCTGCATGTCCATGTGGCTCGCATTCCACGATGATCTGGCCGATCCTGAGAATGAAGATCCTGTCCTGCGAGAATCGACCCGTATCACCTGCGCGGGTCCAAATGCCGGCCAGTCGTCTCTTCACAGTCCCACCCTTCATGAATGGTTTGGAGTGAAGTCTCTGGTAGAACACCCGGCGTTGCGGCCTCTGTTCGGCGTGGGGCCGGATGAGGATCCCCACGCGCCGAAATTCCTCAAGCTGATGAAAGAGGCGTCGCCGATTACTTACCTGACTGAAGATGATCCTCCAGTCTTCATGACGTACAGGCTTGGCAACGTCCCGATTGACGAAAAGTCGAATCCCAACCTGTGGGTGCATCACCCAATGCTCGGCATCAAACTCAAAGAGGCCATGGACAGGCTCGGCCTGGAGTGCATCGTCCAATACAAAGGGAACAGCCAGGAATCAGGCTATGCGAATCAGAGTGATTTCATGGTGAAGAAACTGAAGAGCAATAAGTGAGTGTTGCTCGGCCCTCAATTACGCTTCGCCCCCCAGCATTTCCAAATCGGTGATCTTCTTCTCGGCGCCGCGAATCTTCTCCACTGCGCGGCACAGATGCTCGATTACATATTCCACATCGTCCTCAGTGTTTTCTTTGCCGAGCGAAAGTCGCAGGGCGTTTCGGGTCTCTTCCACTGTTCGGCCGATGGCGGGGAGGACGTGTGAGGGCTGGGGCGAGCCGGAGGCACATGCGGAGCCGTTGCTGGCGGCGATACCGGCGAGATCGAGATTGATAAGGAGAGACTGATTGTCTGCTCCTGCGAATGTGAAGCTCGCGTTGCCCGGCAGCCGATGATTGGGGTGGCCGTTGAGCTTTGTATCGGAGATGCGATCCAGAACTTCTGCGATGAGTGAATCGCGGAGCTTCTCAAGATTTGCCGGATGCTCGTCTAATGCATCGAGGGCAATCTCGCAGGCCGTGCCGAGGCCAATGGCGCCGGGGACGTTTTCCGTGCCGCCCCGTTTCTTGCGCTCCTGATCGCCGCCGAGGTTCTGTGCCACCAGGGGCGTGCCCTTGCGGACGTAAAGCGCGCCAACGCCCTTCGGACCGTAAAGCTTGTGTCCGGAGATTGAAAGCAGGTCGACGCCCAGATCCTGGACATCAATGCTGACGACGCCGCATGCCTGCACAGCGTCGGTGTGCACAAGGACATCCTTTTCTTTCGCAATAGCTGCGATTTCTCTGATCGGCTGGATGGTTCCGATTTCGTTATTGGCCATCATGACCGAGACCAGTGCAGTCTCCGGCAGCAGCGCATCGGCCACATCTTGAGGGTCGACCAATCCGTATCCGTCCACGGGCAGAATGGTGACTTTGAACCCCTGCTTTTCGAGGAAGTGGCAAGGCTCGAGCACGGCATGGTGCTCGATGGCGGAGGTGATTATGTGAGGGTGAGTCTCACGCCTTGCGAGGGCTACGCCGCGGATAGCGAGGTTGTCCGATTCCGTGCCTCCGCTGGTGAATACGACCTCGTCGTCCGGGCAACCGATCAGTCTTGCGACTTTTCCCCTTGCCTGGTCGAGGGCAAGCCGCGCATCCCGCCCGAACTGATGCAGGCTCGACGGGTTGCCGAAGGTCTCAGTGGCGAAGGGCGCCATGGATTCCCATACACGCCGATCCATCGGCGTGGTTGCGGCATAGTCCATATAGACGCGACGTGCTGGCATGACGAGTGATCACCTTCTGAATTCCGCCTGCTGTGCGATCTTGTCGCGGAGCGCCAAGACTACTCAAGCTACCCACCACCCGATTCCAGCGGATGCTTCCCACTGATCGGAAACTCCACCCTTCGGCCTTCGAGGTGGGATTTGTACACCCCCAGAATCATTTCGAGTGAAGCCCGTGCATCACGGCCGCTCGAGACTGGCTCACCACCGTTCTCGGCCTTCTGCATGATGTCCCATACAGCCAGGATGTTACCTCGGGGGATCATCCCAGCGTCAGCAAATTCACTTTCACCCGGGATGGGCGGACCGGGCTCGAAATCCACGACTTCCCAGTCCGCGTCATCTCCGTAGCCGGCGGCCGAATTGCATTTTGTCAACGTAGCGGCGCCTCCAAAGGTGAGGCTGAGAGTGCCGTCCGTTCCTATAAGCGTCAGGCTCATCCGCGTGCCGTGTTTGGATTGGCCGCGAACGCTTTCGAATGTTCCCGTGATGCCGCGTTTGAAACCGAAGAGTGCGCGCACATGATCGCCGGCGACAGGGCCGATGGGTTCGGTAGGTTCGGCTCTGTCTGCAAGGGTTACTTCCCTGCCGTTCAACATGACCGCGCCCATCACCCAGGAAGCGTCACCAACCAGGAAACGGGTCATGTCAAAAACATGCGTACCCAGGGTGAGCATGTCTTCCCCGCCGCCTCGCTGATCCTCCTTGAAGCGACCGTGAACGCTGACGAGATCGCCGATGTCACCATCTTCGAGCATCTTCCTGACGGTCTGAAACGGCTCGACGTATCGGGCCTGGTGCGAGACGCCGATCAGGACGCCGTTGCGCTCGCAGGCTTCCAGCATTTCGTCTGCTTCGGCCAGGTCCGGTGCGATGGCCTTTTCGCAGTAAATGTGACACTTGGCTTCCGCGGCGGCTACAACCATGTCTCGATGATAGATGGTGTGTCGAGGGCCTACGCTGACGATGTCGATTTCCTCTTTCTCCAACATTTCTCTGTAATCGGCATAGCCCCGTGCTGCCCCCGATTGCTGCATTCCCTTCGCCCGGCCCTCTTCATCCGGATCCGAAACGGCGACCATCTCTACGTTGGGCAGGAACTGATATGGCTGATGCAGCCCGTGCCCGAAGCCCCCGTGTCCGGTAAGCCCGATGGCCGCGGCTTTCCATTTCTTGCTCATTTTAGACCTCTCGTCTGGACGCTCGTAACCCGTCGGAAAGGGGCAGTTTATGTCACTGTCAAAATTGCAGCCAGCGGTTCCGGGTGATTCAGAACCTGCCAGTTCGGCATTCGCGGTGTCCTTGGGCCGTTGGTGAACCTCGCCTAAGTATTGGTGAGCTTAGCGGTTACAGGGCCGTCCTGTCTGACGGTCTGGAGTTTGCTTACGCCTGTCTGATCCTGTAAAGAAACATTATAAGGGCGACACTTGCGGTGCCCTGCTTTCAAAGGAAAGCTGACGGATACCAAATCCGTTTTCAGAGACAGAGAAACAGACAACACGGAGGCTTAGAGCGATGGGTAAGATCATCGGTATCGATTTGGGTACGACTAATTCATGCGTCGCTGTCATGGAAGGCGGACAGCCGACCGTTATCCCTAACAGCGAAGGTGGACGCACGACCCCTTCCGTGGTGGCATTCACCAAAGATGGCGAGCGCCTCATTGGTGTCACCGCCAAGCGGCAGGCCGTCACTAACCCCGGTAATACTCTGTTTAGCATCAAACGCTTCGTCGGACGCAAGCGAGCTGAGGTAGGCGACGAAACCCACCTCGTGCCTTACGAGGTGGTCTCCGGCAACAATGATGATGCTGCCGTCATGGCCAACGATAAGACATACACGCCGCCGGAAATCTCAGCCATGGTCTTGCAGAAAATGAAGCAGACCGCGGAAGATTACCTGGGCGAAGAAGTGGACGAAGCCGTCATCACCGTCCCGGCATACTTCAACGACTCGCAGCGCCAGGCGACTAAAGACTCCGGCAAGATTGCCGGACTCGAGGTAAAGAGAATCATCAACGAGCCCACCGCGGCCGCGCTTGCTTACGGACTCGATAAAGAAGGCGACTCTAAGATTGCTGTCTTCGACCTTGGCGGAGGCACATTCGATATCTCTATTCTCCAGCTCGGAGAAGGCGTCTTCGAAGTCATGTCCACCAACGGCGATACCCACCTCGGTGGAGACGATTTTGATCAGGCCATCATCGAATGGCTGGCCGACGAGTTTAAGAAGGACAACGGCATCGACCTGCGTTCCGATCCGATGGCCTTGCAGCGACTCAAAGAAGCTGCCGAGAAAGCCAAACAAGAGCTCTCGTCATCCCCGAGTACGGAAATCAACCTGCCTTTCGTCACGGCCGATGCGAGTGGCCCAAAGCACCTGCAAATGAACCTCTCACGGGCCAAACTCGAACAGATCTGTGAAAGCCATCTGGCACGGCTGAAGAAGCCCTGCGAACAGGCCCTCTCCGATGCCAAGCTCAGCGCAAAGGATATCGACGATGTCATCCTCGTCGGTGGCATGACCCGCATGCCCGCGGTCCAGGAAGTCTGCCAGACAATCTTCGATTGCGAGCCGAACAAAGGCGTCAACCCGGACGAAGTCGTCGCCATTGGCGCGGCCATCCAGGGCGGCGTTCTCGGCGGCGAAGTGAAAGACGTCCTCCTCCTCGACGTCACGCCTCTCTCCCTCGGAATCGAAACTCTCGGAGGTGTCTTCACCGTCCTCATCGAGCGCAACACCACCATCCCGACCAAAAAGAGCGAGACCTTTTCGACTGCGGCTGACAACCAGCCTTCCGTCGAAGTCCACGTCCTGCAGGGCGAGCGCAAAATGTCCACGGACAACAAAGCCATCGGCCGCTTCATTCTCGACGGCATCCCGCCCGCGCCCCGGGGCGTGCCACAGGTTGAGGTGACCTTTGATATCGATGCGGACGGCATTCTCAACGTCAGCGCCAAGGACAAAGGCACCGGCAAGGAACAATCGATCCGCATCGAAGCCTCGAGCGGCCTTTCCGAAGACGACATCGACCGCATGGTGGACGAGGCGGAACAGCATGCAACCGACGACGAAGCCGCACGTTCCTCTGCAGAGGAACGCAACAAGGCGGATTCCATCGTGCATCAGACCAAGAAGAACCTCGAGGAGTACGGCGACAAACTCGAAGAGGAGGAAAAGAAGAAAGTGGAAGACGCTGTCGCCGAGCTGGAAAAAGTTCTCGAAGACAAATCTTCGGATTCCGAACAGGTAAAGTCAGCGAGCGACGCGGTCATGGCTGCATGGTCTGGTCTTGCGGAAAAGCTTTACGGCCAGGAAGGTGCAGAGCCGCCGCCGCCGGGCGCAGAACCGGCAGATGATGCGGACGACGATGACGAGGCGGACGATGAAGATGTCGTCGATGCGGATTACGAGGTGGTGGATGACGATAAGAAGTGAGGGCGGTTTGAATGGGTGCGGTGCCCGCTGTGGTCTTGCACCCCTGTGGCGAGTACGCTTCTCTGATCGTGCGTTCCCTTCTTTGGGAAATCTGTACAATTTTCTCAGATACAAATTTCCAATTTCAGAGAGAGCAGCATGCCCGCAACAATTGAATGGGTCGGAGGTATCGATGGTCATGTCCGGATGATCGACCAGACTAAACTGCCGATCGAACTGGTGTATATCGGCTGCAAGTCCATCGAGGAAGTGTGGGACGCCATCAAACAACTCAAGGTACGCGGCGCGCCGGCCATTGGCATCGCCGCCGGGATGGGAGTGGTCGTCGGCATCCAGAATTCAACGGCCGAGGATTTCGAAACGTTCGAGAAAGAGCTTCATCAGGCGAGTGACTATCTGGCCACTTCACGGCCGACCGCGGTGAATCTGTTCTGGGCCCTCGAACGCATGAAAGGAGTGGCAGCCGCCTCCCCCGAATCGCCGATTGCGAAAATCAAAGAGCGACTGCTGAGAGAGGCCATCGAAATCCTCGAGGAAGACAAGAAGCTCTGCAGGCGCATCGGCGAGGCCGGAGCGGCACTGCTTACGGATGGACAAGGCGTTCTTACACACTGCAATGCGGGTGGGTTGGCGACGGGCGAATACGGCACCGCGTTGGCGGTCATTTTCATGGCCCACGAGCAGGGCAAGAATCTGAAAGTCTATGCCGATGAGACCCGACCATTGCTGCAAGGCGCACGCCTGACTTCCTGGGAGCTCATGCAGGCGGGAATCGATTGCACCCTCATCTGCGACAGCGCGGCTGCGGAGGTAATGAAAGAGGGCCGCGTCCAGGCTGTTGTCGTCGGCGCGGACCGCATCGCGGCGAACGGGGACGCTGCCAACAAGATCGGCACTTACATGCTGTCCATTCTCGCCAAAGAACACGACATCCCGTTCTACGTGGCCGCGCCGCACTCCACTTTCGATTTGGACCTTGCCAGTGGCGATGACATCCCCATCGAAGAGCGCGCGTCCGAAGAGATCACCGAAGGCTTTGGCCGGCGCACGGCACCGGAGGGCGTCAAGACTTACAGCCCGGCTTTCGATGTGACGCCCGCAAAATACATCAAAGCAATCATCACCGACAGGGGTGTGCTTTATCCGCCGTTCGATGAAAAGATCCAGTCGGTGATCGGGGACAAGGAGACAAGGGGATAAGGAGAGGGGGGCAAAGGGACACGGAGACAAGGGAAAACCTAATCTCACTCGGGAGCACGAAGGGAACTCCTTGCCCTTGCATCGGCGTGAGATAACAGTGGTGCCAGCACTGAAGTGAAGTCCTCTCCTTTAGGCATCCCGGTGTGTACGGCATGTGACAGTAAGCTAATTCTGTGCATTGGCTCTTCGTCCTTGTAAGCCGAGACGAGGGCAATTCTACGGATCTGAGACAATTTTCAGGGGCAAAGCCCCGGGCCGTTTGCCTAGCCCAGCCCAACGGGCTGGGTTTTCGAGCAGATCATCCTTAGGGGCAACGCCCCGGTCACTTGCCCCAATGAATGGCCTCCTAATAAATGGCCGGGGCGTTGCCCCTTTTCAGATCTCTGTACCATTCACCCAGCCCGTTGGGCTGGGCTAGGCAAACAGCCCGGGGCTTCGCCCCTGAATCCGTCAAAATGACTCCGTCTTGGAGGTATAAGCTTCGTCTTAGTCTTCATCTTCTCTGTGCGACAGTCAGCCTTGAAGCCGATAAAGACTAAGAGAGCCTGCACGCTGCATCTATCCCAAGTCTGCAAAAGATTAAGATTGAAGGCTAACCCCCCATCCGCCTATCCCCTCGTCCCCCTATCTCCGTCTCCCCGTCTCCCCGCTCCTTGCCTCTGCTCGGCCCCCCGCGCGGTTGCCATATCTCCGTATCCGGAAAATAAGCGTGCCATACAAACCAGTAGGACGGCACAAGGGGGAGGAGCTTGCCTTTTTTGGATCGCGCAATGAGCAACTGATTCCTCGCATCCCACTGCACAAGGAATTCTTCGCCGTTCACTCTGTCTTTGATGACGCCCCCTGATTTCGCGAGAACAGAGGTGGGGTAAACACGGCAGTCCTTCCCTTTCTTGAAACCGAGGATGAGTTCCTTCGTTGGGAGCCTCTTCGCTTTGTCTTCATGATCCAGCGGAGTGAAGTGCCGATCTCGCTCATACTCGCGAGGGTAGAGCGGCATCACATAACGTGAAGAGTAGATCCCCGTCCGGTATGAATCCGGGGAGAGCGTGTCGGTGCCGGGGTATCGCTTCAGCCAGGCTCTCCATGTGCACTGCACAACGGGAATTCTCTCGAGCTGTTGCCCTTTGCGTGGGCCGGCGATGCAGGTGCCGTCGAGGGGATTCCAGAACGACTCCGTCTGTTTGTCATAAGGCACGAGCGATCCATTCCGCAGGAAACCGGAGACTCCGAATGCATACTTTGCCCCATCGAGATCTGCGTAGTACGCGGACGCGAACCCGCCGAGAGGGCAGGCGAATAAGACGCAGTCTCGGCCTTCAAGAGTAAAGTTCACCACCTGGTGGTAATCGAGAATCTTGTGAATGAATGATCTCGGTGTGCCCGGTCCTGTGACACCATAAATCCTGGTGTTCTCATCGACCAGGGCTTTGAAGAGGGCCTTACTGTCAGACTTCACCCAGATGGGACGGGTGATCGCGGGGATGTTATCTTGAGCAGTTCCATAGACACCTTTGTAGAAATGTCGCTTCGCGAGTTCCTTCGTAGAGATGAGGAACATCGATCCTTTCGGCCTGGTACGGACAGGGAGCGGCGGCAGGTTGGGCTGAGACCGCCACCATTTCTCCCAGGCCGGGCGATTCGTTGCGTATCCCTGGCCCGTCATCCGTGACAAGGAAAGTCCGGCAAAGAAACGGAGGAAAGGATAATCGCCATCCAATGTCTCCATCAGAATCGGCCCGGCCCTCGTGTCCCCCAGCCGTCCGAGGGCGAGCGCCGCGGCTTGCTTCACGATACGCGTTTCGTCTTGGGTACCCAGCATAGCAATGATTGGATCGACAACGCTTCTGTCGTGGATCTCTCCCATGGCGTGCAGAGCCATGGCACGGGTGACCTGATCCTTTTCACCCAGGCAATCCAGGAGGAAAGGCAACGAATGGGCCTCCTGCCGGATGAGCAACGCCTCCGCGTTCATCCGCTGATTCATCGTGCCGTTCCGGAAATACCATTGATGAAAAGCGGTCTGCAAGGGCACAAACCCCTGGCAGAATGCCAGCAGCGAGCCGAGGACACTGAAAAGCAACGCCTGCCGCCTCCGCGCAGGACGCTTTTCCGGACCGAAAAACTTGCTCCCAGTTAAATTCGTGGACATCTCCATCTTGTCGATGTTAGCGGGAATCTTCTACAGCCCTGGCAGTATAAAGCTGTGTCCATTGGCCACAAGAACGTCAATTGAACAGCCGGGAGAATTCTCTTTAATTTCCGCCCCTTGAGAAAAACCCGCGACAAAGGAGGAACAGCTATCAATACTGCAAGATCAATCCGCGCCCTCGCTCTCGCCGCATCCTTCGCGCTTCCCGTTTTTGCCCTGTCGGAAAAGGAACAGGATGCGATCAGAGACGCGCTGAAGGATTTCAACAAAATCATTGCCGAATGGGAATGCACCGGCGAGCTCAAGGACAAAAAGATCAAACGCAACCAGCGTCACTGGCGGGAGAATGTGAGTTGGAAATGGAAGCTGGCCGAGGATGAGGTGGCCATCACTGCGACATTCGAAAACAGCAAGTTTTTCAAATCCGGCAAGATGACGTACGACTTGGCCAAAAAGCAGTACGTGTTCACCGCTGTGAACGCCAAGAACAAAAAAGAGGTCTACCGTGGCAACAAAGTGAGAAACAAATATGTGCTCAAGCTGGACCGCAGCCGTGAGTCACTACAATTCACACTTCTGCATTACAATCGTTACCTGTGGAACAAATCCCTCGGCTCTCGCAAGGTCTGTGATGTCGGGTGCTCCCTGCCGGGCGGCTTTGCTCGTGAAGACACGGGCCCGAAATGTGTAGTCACGCAGGGCCTGGGCACGAGCAGGGTCACATACCAGGGCGAGAAATTCTATATCTGCTGCTCCGGCTGCAAGGCAGCTTTCAACAAGAATCCGGCAAAGTACGTGGCCGAGTTCAAAGCCAGGAAAAACAAGTGATTTTGTATGCAGGTTGCAGAGTTAATCGCTGCTGAGTTCACATTTGGCAGTTGTCTTATTTTTCCCGGAGCATCGAGCAGCGGCTCGGACATCCTTGATTGGTTCCGTGATTCTGGTACAAACCTGCCCCGTCCGTGCGGTTCAATTTCGATATTCTGGAGGTCTCCGATGACACGTTCCATTGCTGTCTTGCTCGTGCCTGTTTTCACCGCTCTCACCACCACCCACGCATTCGAAACATCCATCGGGGGCGTTTATCAGGATTTCGGTATCTCCGGCTCCGTTCAGTCCAACGGCACAAGCATCGACGTTGAGAATACCCTGGGCCTGAAAGACGATTCTACCGTCGGAGGATTTCTTCGAATGGACGGTGACAAGCACCATCTCTGGTTTCGGTATCTGAGCGTGGATTACCAGGGCGACGTTACCCTCGCTGTTAACATTCAATTCCAGGGCCAGACATTCACCGCGTCCAGCCGCGTGACCAGCGCGTTTGAGTACGACAAATACGAGCTGCAATACCATTACGACCTCTTCAATCGCACTCACTTCAGCATCTCGCCGCTCTTCAAAGTGGATCTCTACGATGCAAAGGTCCGGATTCAGGACTCGACGAACAACCTGAATGAGAATTACAGCCAGAGCATTCCCATACCGTCGCTGGGCCTGAATGTTCGCTACGACCCGAACGAGTACTTCCATCTGTATGGTCAGGTAAACGGTATCGCTTTCGATGATAATTCATTCGTCGAATACCAGGCAGTCATAGGCGTTACGCCCATTCAATACATCAGCCTGGAGATCGGCTACCTGAAGAAAACCATCGAATACGATGACACCGTCGACATCATCGATATCGAAGAGGACGGCTGGTTTGCCGGCGTGGCATTTACGTATGCGTTTTAAGATCGTGCTGCGACGGGATTTTTCGCTTTCGCATCGTGGCCTTCGTTCGCTTGCATCAATCCCTCGTCCACAATCTTTCCAGCGCCTCTGCCGCGAGCGTGAAGGACATCAGCATCATCGCCAGCACTCCGGCCGGGCCCCACAGGGCCCATGAGTTGAAGCTCACCGATGTCCCCCTGGTATCGTCGGCGGAAGCGATCCCCTCGGCGACCAGACCGCCCCAGGTAGGATAATCCGGTTGCGACAGATTGAGGTAGCCGATGGAACCATCCATCAGAATGATGCCTCCAAGAATAAATGCGCTGGCGATTACGACGCGGTGCAGGCAGTTTTTCCAGAGGATGTGCAGAAAGACGATGCGCGGCTCAGAACAGCCAAGGGCCCGGGCCCGCTCGACGAACAGACGCTGCCGCAGGAGAAGCGCGCCTTCACGGACCTGGTAAAAGATCGCGGGCGCAAACGTCATCCCGATGAACGGAATGATCTTCCAGAGGTAGGCGCCTCTGACCTCGAAGACGACGATCGCCAGCAGCACCAGCACAAGCTTCGGTACCGAGTCAAGCACATCGAAAAGCCGCTCCACGAGTCGCGCCGTCCGCGTTTCGTAATACCCGCTCAGCAGGCCGAGCGGCGAAGCCAGCAGGATGACCCCAACCAGAGTCGCCAGGCAGGGCGGCGTGAGCATCCTCCCCGCGACCCGTATCCGGTCGAGGATGTCCTGTCCGTCTTCGTCGAGGCCTAGCCAGTGCGTGGAAGACGGCGCCTGAAACTGCAATTCGAGTGGATTGCCGGTCTGTTTGGCGGATCTCTCGCCGAAAAAGCAAAACAGCAGAAAAAGAAGAGAAAGTGCACCCCAAGAAAGACCTGCCACGATTAATATGCGATCGAACAGAGGCCGATGTCTGAGACCCGTGAAAAGACCGCTTGGCGCTTTCTCTGATTTCGTCTGGACAGCCATCCCTTCACGGGAAGAGTAATCACCATCAAAGGCTTCGAGCCTGGTCCCCGATACCAACGAAGACAGCGCGGCCAGAGTCTCGGAAACGAGCTGCCAGAGCCCTGCTCCGGACGCACTTCTCTTCTGCTGCGTTTCCGGCGTGAGCCATGTTCGCAAGAGCTCGATGAACAACGAAGCCATCCTTACCACCATCAGCGACAGCACAGCCAGCCAGAGCAGAACGGCGACTTCGCCGTTGCGCACGGAGTTCACCGCGAGAAGTCCGAGACCATCCAAAGCGAACACACTCTCAACCACTACCGATGAGCCCAGCAGAAACGGCAGCCGCGGCCGCACCGATTCGCAGGCGATCACGAGCAGACGCCGCCAGTACTGCCTCCACGCAGCCGCGCCTCTCGCGCGCGCCGACAGAATGTAGCCGCGCTTCAGCTCGCGATGCAGCTCCTGAGCGATCCGTGATGTGAGTGACATGAGAACCAGATCGCCAACCGCCAGCACTGCCATCGCCTGCAGCAGATAGGGCAGATCGCTCGACGTCCGCAGCCAGTAGCCAAGCGCGAAAACAGGAAAGGCGGAGAGCAGCAACAGTGGAAATCGGACCGCTCCGGCCGCAGGAAAAAGAACCATCAGCCATCCCAGAGCAACCGCGGCAATCGTGCTCAAGAACAATGCGCCGCCGATGAGTTGGACCGAAAGCCAGGTGCCATCGAGGATTCGGCTGAAGATGCTGTACCCGGCCCGGGTCTCGAACAGGTCCGCCGGCCTGGTGAAATCGACCGCGGTTTCGCCGAAGCTGAAAACTCTAACAAACAGGCACAGCACGACGCACAACAGCGCCGCCTGGAAAAGGAGCTCCAGCAACTGCGTTATCAGGATTCGTGGTAGCGAGGCTCGCATGCTCAGCACTTTCGCTCTCGCCGCATCAGAAACTCCAGGAGCGCTTTGTCGAATGGCGTCGACGTTGTCACCTGCACGTAATCCACATCAGCGTTTCGGCATTCGTCACGGTAGGTCTCGATCAAAGCGTTTATCTGTTCTTGATAACCTTCCCTGACAGTATCCGGGTCTACCTGCACATGCGCGTCCGATTCCACGTCCTCAAAAATCGTCACGCCCTTGAACGGAAAGTCCACTTCCGCGGCGTCCAGGATGTGAAACACGATCACCTCGTGTCCGCGGAAACGCAGATTGTGGATGCCCTGGATGACCTTCTCCGGATCGTCCAGCAGATCGGAAAACACGACCACCAGTCCGCGATGACGAATGAGACCTGAAGCGTGAAGGATGGCCTGTTCAAAATTGGTCTGGCCGCCCGGTTTGTTCTTGCTGAGCGCGCTGATGATGGATACGAGGTGATCCCGTTTACTGCGGCAGCCCATGAAATCGCGAATCCTGGTATCGAACGTGATCAGCCCGACGGGATCCTGTTGC
>Ga0187827_10001326_pt1 | contig 36710 bp, 29 predicted proteins | sample ETNtaG_39_FD_167969 | JGI IMG/M metagenome (GOLD analysis project Ga0187827, IMG submission 167969) | Marine microbial and viral communities from oxygen minimum zone, Eastern Pacific Ocean - ETNP2014_SV_150_PacBio MetaG (Illumina Assembly) | ecosystem: Environmental > Aquatic > Marine > Hypoxic...
CACTTTATGGGATGGGGACGGTTTTCCTGTTCCTCACCCTGCTGGTGGCAGCCACAATGTCGATGTCGGCACTGGTAGCTTTGACCGAGCGTGGGGGCAATGAACCTCTGGAGCAGACCGGGCTTGATCCGAAAATTTACGCAGCGATTGGTGCTGCAATTTACCAACACCGTAAACGAAAGATTGAGTAACCACGAGGTCCACTAAAACCATGAGTGAAAGAAATCCCCTTGGTATTACCGATGTAGTGCTTCGCGATGCCCACCAGTCGCTATTTGCCACACGGTTGCGTATTGACGATATGCTGCCGATTGCAGAAAAGCTGGACCAGGTTGGTTTCTGGTCACTGGAAAGCTGGGGTGGTGCTACCTTCGATTCCTGTATTCGTTTCCTTGGTGAAGACCCTTGGGAGAGAATCCGTGAGCTGAAAAAGGTCATGCCGAACACGCCGCAGCAAATGTTGTTCCGTGGGCAGAATATACTGGGCTATAGGCACTACGCGGACGATATCGTTGACAAGTTCGTGGAACGGGCGGCTGCAAACGGCATCGATGTATTCCGTGTATTTGATGCCATGAATGATCCACGGAATATTGAGGGAAAGCATGCACAGGGAACGCTCTCCTATACGGTGAGCCCGGTCCACAACATCGACTCATGGGTTGAAATGGGAGTCAGGGTCGCGGATATGGGAGCGGATTCAATTGCGATCAAGGATATGGCTGGTCTACTCACGCCTTACAATGCATTTGACCTGGTGTCGCGGCTGAAGAAAATCGTTAGCATCCCTATACATATGCATTGTCACGCGACAACGGGAATGTCCACCGCGACCTACCTAAAGGCGATTGAAGCGGGCATTGATAATGTTGATACAGCAATCTCGTCCATGAGCATGACCTATGGTCATTCTCCCACCGAATCACTGGTTGCCATCCTTCAGGGGACGGATCGGGATACAGGTCTCGATATCGAATCACTTGAAGAAATTGCCGCCTATTTTCGTGAAGTACGGAAAAAATATGTGAAATTTGAAGGTGCACTTAAAGGGGTTGATTCACGAATACTGGTAGCGCAGGTACCGGGTGGCATGTTGACTAACCTTGAGGGCCAGCTTCGCGAGCAGAATGCAACAGAAAAACTGGATGACGTACTGGCTGAAATACCGCGAGTGCGAGAAGACCTTGGTTTTATCCCGTTAGTGACTCCAACTTCGCAAATAGTCGGTACCCAGGCAGTACTAAACGTGCTGACAGGAGAGCGATACAAAACCATTGCCAAAGAGACGGCGGGTATTCTCAAAGGCGAGTATGGGGCAACACCGGCACCCGTGAATGCAGCATTACAGGAGCGTGTCCTTGAGGGAAGTGATCCTGTTACATGCCGCCCTGCTGACAATATTCCTGCTGAGTTCGAGGCGCAGAAGTCTGAATTGCAGGGATTACAGAAAGAAAAAGATTTGGTCTTTGGTGAAAACATTGATGACGATGTGCTGACCTATGCCTTGTTTCCGCAAGTAGGGCTGAAATTCCTCGCCAATCGTAATAACCCTGATGCCTTTGAGCCGCCACTTGGAATCGAGCCTGTTCAGGCTGCTGCGAAGAGCGCGGCATCAACCTCAGTGTCAGCGACGGAAGTTTACAGCGTCGAAGTAGAGGGCAAGCAGTTCGTAGTGAAAGTTTCATCCGGGGGCAATATAGAATCCACGACACCGGTTGAAGCGGTAACCCCGGCTGCGGTCACAACCCATGGGGTAACCGCACCACTTGCGGGAAATATATTCAAAGTACTAGTCAAGCCAGGTGATGCGGTTAAAAGCGGTGATGTTGTTGTGGTGCTGGAGGCAATGAAGATGGAAACCGAAATCAGAAGCGGTGAAGTAGGTACCGTATCCGAGATCCTGGTGCAGGAAGGTGATGCTGTGGGTGCCGGTGATACATTGATTACATTAGGCTAACCAGGTAATCCAAGTGGAGCAGTTACTCGAATTATGGCGTGGTACCGGTATCTACCAACTGGAGTTAGACCAGTTGGTGATGCTCGGCATTGGCCTGCTGCTTCTGTATCTTGCGATAGCGAAGGGGTTTGAACCGCTGCTCCTTGTGCCAATAGGATTTGGCGGCATACTCAGCAATATTCCTGGTGTCGATATAGCAGTTGGCGATGGTGTGCTGCACCAGTTCTACATGATGGGAATTGAGACTGGTGTTTTCCCGTTGTTGATATTTATGGGAGTCGGGGCCTTGACTGACTTTGGCCCATTGCTGGCCAACCCGAAGACCCTTTTTCTTGGTGCTGCAGCACAGTTCGGCATCTTTGCAACACTCCTCGGTGCGCTAGCCTTAACCAGCCTTGGTATTTTCGATTTCAACATCGCCGAGGCTTCAGCCATAGGGATCATTGGGGGAGCTGATGGACCGACAGCAATCTACGTGGCGGGCAAGCTTGCGCCGCACTTGCTGGGTGCTATTGCTGTCGCGGCCTATTCCTACATGGCGTTAGTGCCTTTGATCCAGCCACCAATAATGCGGTTGCTTACGACAAAAAAAGAGCGGCAAATTGAAATGACACAGCTAAGGGCTGTGTCCCGGCGGGAGAAAATATTCTTTCCCCTCACGCTGTTATTACTGGTCGCGTTGATGGTCCCGAGTGCAGCCCCGCTTCTTGGCATGTTCTGTTTCGGTAATCTCATGCGAGAATGTGGTGTGGTTGACAGGCTCAGTGACACAACTCAGAACGCACTGATTAATATTGTTACGATTTTACTGGGGCTGGCTGTTGGTTCGAAGCTTCAGGCAAACCAGTTTCTGGTGATGGAAACCCTTGGTATCCTCAGTCTGGGAATGGTGGCTTTTTGCATCGGCACAGCAGCCGGTGTGCTCATGGCCAAACTCATGAATCTGGTATCGAAGCAGAAAATAAACCCGCTAATAGGCGCTGCGGGTGTTTCAGCGGTACCTATGGCAGCAAGGGTCGCCAGCAGGGTTGGCCTGGAAGAAAATCCACATAATTTTCTGCTGATGCACGCCATGGGTCCGAATGTAGCTGGAGTCATAGGTTCTGCGGTGGCGGCCGGTGTACTGATACGATTTGCTGGTTCATGAAAGGAATAACATGCAAAAACTTTGTGATGGTTACAGCCTGGTAGAAGGCCCGCTGTGGATACCGGGGAAAGGATTACTATTTAGCGATGTACTGGTAGGTGGTGTATTTTGCGTTGACCCCGAAGGCAAGGTCAGTACGGTGTTTGAACATCGGCGCGGGATAGGTGGCATGTCCTTGCACGAGAAAGGTGGTCTTATTGTCAGCGGCAGAAATATCTCTTTTAAGTCATTTGATGGTGGCCCGACCATCACGGTTTTGGATCGTGATGAAGAGAATGATTTGGTTGGTTTCAATGATATAACCACGGATAGTAAGGGGCGTATTTATGCAGGTTCACTTGGGTCGAGCCCCGTATTTGATGATGGCAGGGAACCGCAGGCTGGTGATCTTTACCTGATCGATCTGGATGGAAGTTCAAGAAAGGTTGGTGAAGATGTACAACTTGCCAATGGTCTAGGGGTCTCCCCTGACGGCAGAACCCTGTACCACTCGGATACGCCGCGCCGGGTAGTAAACGGTTATGAAATTGCTGAGGATGGTTCGCTTGGACCGAAACAGGTATTTGCCCAGATAGATGAAGGTGGGCCGGATGGCCTGGCTGTATCCGAAGATGGCAGGGTCTGGGTGGCGCTCGCAAATGGCGGTCACGGTGTCGGCGTGTATGACCCGGCGGGAGACCTCCTTGAAATCATCAAGATTCCGCAGCCAATGTGTACCAGTGCCTGTTTTGGTGGTGAGGACATGAAGGATCTGTACATTGTCACCGGTTCTGGCGGTATGGATTCAGACCGAGCGGGAGCAGTATATAAGCAAAGGGTCGATGTCGCCGGTCTTGTCGTACCGAAGGCTAGGGTTGCTCTCTCCTAGCTATCCCCGATAGGATAGTCATACCTAAGTCCCCTGGAGATCAAAATGACGGTTCAACTCTGGTGTTTACTGATTGGTGCCATGTTGCCCTACGTCTGGCACTTTGTGTCCGTGCCGTTCAAGAACAAGCAATTTGGCGAGGTTGATATAGGCGAGCCACGCGCCCAGGGCATGGGGCTGGTTGATACTGGCGCTCGCGTATGGGCCGCACAACTTAATGCCTGGGAGGCCCTCGGTCTTTTCTCCGTAGCTAATCTGGCAGCATTTATGGCGGGGGTTGACCCGGAAGGCTACTGGTCATTGGCAGCAATAATCTGGGTAGTAGCAAGAGTTTGCCATGGCGGATTCTATATTGCCGGATTTGGACTGGTGCGAGTGCTCTGTTTTGCTGTCGGTCTTGGCATGTGCCTGTGGATCTTTTCGATGGCACTGATCTAGTAAGTGGCTTGACCATAGGTCAAACGCTTACCCTCACGCTAATTTCGCCAGCACTGATCTAGTAAGTGGCTTGACCGAAGGTCAAACACTTACCCTCAAGGATATTTTCACTTGCACTGTAGTAAGTGGCTTGACCAAAGGTAGGTACCCTCTCGCAATTTCGCCTGGGCGAAACAGCTGCCGGGTGTAAGAAATTGACCTAAGGTCAATTTCTTACCAGGTATCTATAAAGGGTCGTTTTTTACCATCACGTGGCTCTGGTTTTCCTGCAGACTTTAAGCCTGCCATGATCCAGTGCCGTGAATCTTTAGGGTCGATCACCTCATCGATTTCAAATGCAGTGGCGTAGTTGACGGCCTTACCGCGGTCGTACATGCCGGCAACGCGCTTTTCATATTCCTTTACCCTTTCCTCCGGGTCGGTAATGGCTTCAAGTTCCTTGCGGTATCCAAGTTTCACGGCACCTTCCAGCCCCATGCCACCGAATTCGCCGGTTGGCCAGGTCACCGTAAATACGGATGCCTTAAAACCACCTCCGGTCATGGCCTGCGCTCCCAGACCGTAACCCTTGCGCAGCACGATAGAGAAGAGCGGTACGGTCAAACTGGTACTGGTGACAAACATTCTGCTTGCATGCCGCACCAGGGCTGTCTTCTCGATTTCAGGACCCACCATAATTCCCGGCGTATCGCAGAGCGTGACAATGGGAATATCAAAGGCATCGCACAGTTGCATAAACCTGGCCGCCTTATCCGAGCCCTCACTATCTATAGCACCAGACAGAAATGCCGGGTTATTGGCAATCAGACCGACCGGTCTGCCCTCTATGCGGATAAAGGAAGTGACCATGCCAAGACCAAAGTCAGGCCTAAGTTCAGTAACGGAATCATCATCAGCCAGGAGGCGAATCACATCGCGAATATCATAGATTCTGAGCCTGTTTTCCGGGATAGATGCGCGCAGTTTCCGCTGATCATCGCAGGACCATTCCTCAATTGGACCTTGAAAATAGGAGAGCAGTTTCTTACTTATTGCCATAGCCTCAGTTTCATCCTTAACCGCGATATCAACGACACCGTTTGGCACCTGCACATCCATTGGGCCAACTTCTTCCGGTCGAAAAATACCCAGTCCACCACCCTCGATCATGGCAGGACCACCGATTCCTATATTTGAATCTTCAGTAGCGATGACGATGTCACTACAGCCAAGAAGCACAGCATTGCCGGCGAAGCAGCGGCCAGTGGTAATGCCAATTCGAGGAACGAGACCGCTAAGGTGCGAATATAGTTGAAATGCCAGGCAGTCGAGGCCAGCGATGCCAGCTCCATCCGTATCACCAGGCCTGCCACCCCCGCCCTCGGCGATCAGGATAACTGGAATTTTGAGCTTGGCTGCCAGTTCAAACATACGATCCTTCTTGCGGTGGTTCTGCAGGCCCTGGGTTCCAGCCAGCACCATGTAGTCATAGGACATGACCACACATTGAGTATTCTGATCGGGAAACAGCTCTCCGTTGACACTACCAATGCCGGTCACCATGCCATCGCCGGGCGTATTCTCCATCAAGTCCTCTACGGACCTCCTTCGCCGTTGAGCAGCAATTGCAAGGGAGCCATATTCAATGAAGGTATCCGGGTCACAAATATCAGCAATATTCTCACGCACAGTGCGGTGCCCGGTCTTTCTCCGCTTTGCAACTGCAACTTCACGATTTTCATCCAGGCTGTAACTATGCCGCTGATAGGCTTCTGCCAAATCAGGACGAATGTAGTCCGGGTCCAGCTGTTGCTTAGAACTGGTGCCAGTGCGAGAAACTTCCATTTGCTCAATAAACAAAAGGTTGTGATCTTCAAAAACAGCATCACCGGATTCGACGGTGACCAGTCTAACGATTCCACTGAACGGCGATTCGATGACATGCTCCATCTTCATTGCGTCCATCACTATTACTTCCTGTCCCGCGTAGATCTCGTCATCAACTTGAACAGAAATCTCTATGACGGTGCCCTGCAATGGGGCAGTGATGGGTGTGGTATTTTCTGGACCTTCTGTATGAAGATCTACAACTGGCTCCCCGGTTTGTTCTATGGATTTACCATGGTCCAAAACCGCCAACGGATCAGTGCTCTCCAGTCGGATTCCAGCCAGGTCGGATTTCGTAGTGCCCGCGGCTTGGAGCAATGGTGGGGCTGAAATCCCGGCGGTAAGTTCAGCCATATGTTCATCGACATAGCGAGTATGGATGTCGTTGTTCACAAAGTCTTGACGAGCCAGAAGGTTTGCGAGAAATGGGATGTTGACCTCAAACCCCTCAAGCCGAAACTGGTCCAGTGCCCGGCGAGCCTTTTCAACAGCCCTTGAGTAGTCCGTCGAGTCGGAATGTACAACAAGCTTTGCCAGCAGTGAATCGTATCGGCTGGAGGTCTGATAGCCCGCATAACCAAATCCATCCACCCTGATGCCAGGCCCACCAGGAGGTTCGTAAACTGAAATCAGCCCACCAGAGGGTTTGAACGCACCCTTTTTGGAAATGGTCTCCATGTTGATCCTGCATTGGATCGCATAACCGGAGGGAAGACCAGGTTCCAACAAGCCCATGTCCTGGAGTGATTCTCCGTCGGCAATCCTGAGCTGTACCTGGACCAGGTCGACACCGGTAATTTCTTCAGTAACCGTGTGCTCGACCTGGAGGCGCGGATTTGCCTCAATGAAATAGAACTTGCCAGCATCTTGCTGATCCAGCAGGAACTCAAATGTCCCGAGGCCTTGAAAGGAAGCACTTTTTGCCATCCCCATTGCGGCAGATATAAGTTGTTGGCGAATATCGTCTGGTAGGGTTGGGCTTGGTGCAATCTCTACCAGCTTTTGATTTTGACGTTGAACCGAGCATTCGCGTTCCCACAGGTGGGTAACCTGTCCCTGTCCATCACCAACAATTTGAATCTCGATATGTTTAGCAGCAGGTATCAAGGCTTCCACATAAACTGCATCATTGCCGAATGCTAGTTTGGATTCTGAGCGGCACCGCTCGTAGTTTTTCTCCAATTGTTCTTTTGTTTCAACCCTGCGCATGCCGCGCCCACCGCCCCCTGAAATCGCCTTGATAAGCAGCTGTTCACCGTCATTGAGTTTCTCAAAAAAAGCCAACGCTTCAGCCAAAGTTGTATCCTGGTTGGTCCCCGGTATGAGCGGCACACCGCATTCAGTTGCCAGCGAGCGAGCACTGCCCTTGTCACCAAACTGTCTCAGCTGCGCTGCAGTAGGCCCAACGAATCTCATACCAGCATTTTCGCAGCCTTCTGCAAAATCGGCATTTTCGCTGAGGAACCCATACCCGGGATGGATCGCATTGGCTTGATGCTCTCTGGCAGCATTCAGTATTGCGTCCTGATCAAGGTAGGCCCTGGCGCCCGTTCCTGGGATCTGTACTGAATCATCAGCCCTTTGCCGGTGTAGTGAAGACGCATCATCCTCGGGGAATACGGCAATAGAATGTATACCCATTTCTGCTGCTGCTTGGGCAATGCGGATGGCAATTTCACCACGATTGGCGATCAGTAACTTTTGCATCTATAACTACCGGTAAAATTCGAAACATCAATCTACTGGAACCGAGTCAATCTGTCATCCTTGATGCTGTGATACACTTTCTTCAGATCTTGAAGAAAGATTTGGGGGATCTCATATGACAACAATTGATACAGGGACAGAGGACCTGCTGGCGACAGTGGATGAGGGTGTTGCTGTGCTCACACTTAATCGACCAGAAGCGCTAAATGCCATGTCAGGAGAGATGAACGCTGCACTGCAGAAGTGTCTGTCGGACTTTGAACTGGACGCGGCGGTGAAGTGTATTGTGCTAACCGGTGCCGGAAAAGGGTTTTGTGCAGGTGGTGATGTTAAGGGTATGGCGATTGCCGGTGATGGAACCATTGGTAACAATACTATAGATGGCGCGATTCACCTTCAGCGGGTGCACCAGCGAGCAACCTCGGGAAAACTGTTCAAAATGCCCAAGCCCACCATTGCAGCACTGCCTGGTGCCGCGGCGGGGGGCGGGTTGTCTTATGCGCTTGCCTGTGACCTCCGCATAATGGCGAGTACCGCTATAATGACAACGGCGTTCGCCAAAGTGGGATTCTCTGGTGACTATGGCGGCAGCTACTTCATGACACAACTGGTTGGTACTGCGAAAGCTAGGGAATTGTATTACTTGTCGGATCGGATAACAGCTGACGAAGCACTTCGCATCGGTTTGACCAACTACGTATGTGAACCGGAAGAATTAATGAACAAGACCATGGAGATTGCTAACCGTCTTGCAAAGGGGCCAAGTGTTGCCTATCGCTATATGAAAGAAAATCTGAACCGAGCGCTGGTGGGAGAAGTGGATGATTGTATGGATCTTGAGGCGACCCATCACGTACATTGTGGCCAGACACAGGATCACAGGGATGCTGTACAGGCATTTGTAGACAAAAGGGAACCAGTTTTCACGGGAAAATAGGAGAAGGGCTGATTTAGGTACCAACCAAATCGGTTGATTTTATGGCAATCGCTTACCTGAACGGAAAGTGGCAGGCACCTGAAGAGGCTAAGATCTCGGTATTGGACCGGGGTTTCATGTTTGGAGATGGAGTCTACGAAGTCATGCCAGTCTACTGGCAACAAGTGTTCACGTTGGATGAGCACCTGGCGCGCCTGCGTAGAAGTCTGGCCGAAATACGGATTACACCACCCTTTAGTGATGATGAATGGAAAGACCTTTTTGCCGAGGCGATTGAAAGGAGTGGGGAAGAGACGGCCTTTGTATATCTGCAGGTAACCCGCGGTGTGGCAGCTACACGTGATCATCAATATCCCGTGGGTGTAAAGCCTACTGTGCTGGTGACAGTGACGGCAGCCCCAATGCTGGAAAGAAAATCTGTAATCCCATACAGGATGGTGACAAAAGTGGATTTTCGCTGGGGCAAAGGTGATATTAAAGTAATTAGTCTGATTGCCAACGGCCTGCTTAAGAATGAAGCACTAGATGAAGGGTTTGATGATGCAATCCTGATTCGCGACGGCCTGGTCACTGAGTCCACCTTATCTAACCTCTTTATAGTTAAGGATGGCATCATCATCACGCCACCGAAAAGCAAGTACCTGCTGCACGGCATTACCCGTAAACACATTATTGAACTGGCCAGGTCAGCCAACCTGCCCCTTGAAGAAAGAAATATCAGTGAGGAGGAATTGGCTGATGCAGATGAGATCTGGATCTCATCCACGGGGCACGAGGCATGGCCGGTAGGGGAACTGAACGGCAATATCATAGGTAATGGTGAAGGTGGTGTTGTCTGGCAATCTATCGATGCCCTATTCCAGGAATCAAAAAAGAAACTGCTGAATAGTTCAGGGAGTTAACCTGGGTAACGCGTCAGCTAACTATTTGTTTGTCGTCACCATCTAACTGTATAAGCAGCGCGGGAAGCAGGAAAAAGTCCAGTATCAGCGCAATGGAAATCGTGATTGCAGCCAGCATTCCCAATTGATAGTTGGGAGCGAATTCTGAAAATGCCAGCACCAGGAAACCACCGGCGAGACTGATGGTGGTTGACCAGACGGCCTTACCAACATGCACCAGGGCGAAGCGAACGCTTTCAGCGGCGGAATAGGCCAGCGTTTTTCTGGCGTACGAGTAGGATGTGAGGAGGTGCACGGTATCGTCCACCACCAGGCCCATTGTGACGGCCGTTATGACCGAAGCGATCATACCAACCTTGCCCACCACCAGCGCCCATATGCCGAGGGTAACCGCAACCGGGAAAAGATTGGGTACCAGGCTGAGAAATCCGAGTCTTAGATCCTGAAGGGCGATGATTAGAACTCCCGCGATGAGTACAAAAGCAATGGCTGTACCCCCCAACATGCTGCCGATCATTCGCTGAGACAAGTAGGCAAACATGATAGCGGTACTAGCGCCTTGCACCTGCATTGCTTCAGGGGCATTGTTTCTGAGCCAGTTTTCAGAGCGGCCTTTGAATTCACGAATAAGGGTTGTGTTTATTTCGTTCAGTATCACAACCATCTTGGTTGCTGACTTGTCTATATCGATCTGACTCCTGAGATCTAGCCCGTAAGGTAGTGACATTTCATAAAGTAGCAGGTACTGGGCGGCTAACTGCCTGTTGTCGGGGGTCCTGTACCAGGCATCCCGGTCTCCATGCATTGACCTGTTGAGACGTTTCTGAACATCTGAAAAGACGTAAACGTGCATTACCTCTGGTTGCTCTTTTAGCCAATTGGTAAAGCGATCTAGCTCATGCAGATAGCCTGGTTCTGATATGCCATTTGTTTTGCCTGACCCGAGTGAGAACTCAAGTGTGTATGGCCCGGTTAAATGTGCGGTTGTGAAGTCAGTATCACGGCGCAATTTTGATGATTTTGGAAAGAATTCATTAAATGTTTCACCAAACTCGTTAAGTGGAATAAAGGCAATCAGGACAAGGGATGACAAACCCATCACCAGGATACAGGCCCTGCTGTTTTTAATAACGAAGGTCGCAATTTTCCCCAGGTGGGAGCGGTCATCCTTTTTGGTGGTCTGGTCAGTAAAGGGCATGATCAGCCAGGCAGCCGGCAGGAAGGTCATGGAGAATACCCAGGCGATCACGATTCCCACGGCGGCAACAGATCCCATCTGGCCCATGGGTGGCGCACCGGAGAAGTTCAGGGAAGAAAAACCTATGACAGTTGTAATGGTAGTCACCATCACAGGCTTGAATTTTATACCGAGGCTCTGGGTGATGGCAGTTTGTTTGTCCTTGCCATCCTGCATGTGCTGAAGAGCAGCGACCAGGAGGTGCATTGAATTGGCGAGTGCCAGGGTTAGCACCATCAAGGGCGACATGGAGACAGGAGAGGAGAAGATAATGCCGCTCCAGACCGCGGCGCCAGAAGCGGCGAGCGCAGCCATAATGAGCAGGGTCAGGCTGATAATGGCTGCTGAGAAGGATCGCAGGGTCGCGACAATCAGCAGCGTAATTAATGCCAGCATCATCGGCAGGAGTTTCGCCATATCATTCTTTAGAATCTCGAACATGGCGTGGTCGAACAATGCCAGGCCTGTCCTTGCAAATATCAGCTCCGGGTACCTGGCAGAAAAATCCTCTGCGAGCGCCGAGCTAAAAGCCGCAACCTCAGGGACAAAGCTGGAGCTTTCACCTTCCGGGAACTGTAATGTCACCATCACCCCGGCAGTTTTCCCGTCTTCTGATACCAGTCGATGCACAAGGGATGGTTCCGCCAGTGCGATGCTTCTGATGCGGGTCATGTCATCGTCTTTGAACTGCTCGGGTGCCTCAATAAGGTCAGCAATTTGCAAATCGTCTTCTTCAGCAGTGGTATGCTGAAAATTAGATGGCGAGTCGACTCGAATGGAGTAGGGCGCCTGCCAGCTTGCTTCAGTTAACTCGACAATTGCCTGCAGGTGTCTGGGGTTAAAGAGGTCCCCGTCCTGCGTGTGTACTGCAATGAGAAAGTAGTCCGCCTTGGTGTAGGTTGTTTCCAGAGACTCAAAAGCCTGGAGTTCCGGGTTGTCCTCATTGAAGAAAATCTTGTAGTCGGTTGTGATCCTGATGTACTGAAGCTGGTTTACAAAATAGCCGGTAAAGGCGAAAACCAGGAAAACAACTAACCATTTGAATCTGGCGACCTGGTTAATATACCGGGTCATCAAGGGATCTGTGTTGGACATCTACTGCATTAATTGTATAAGAAGAGCAGAATTATACAGGTTGCCTTGGTTGTGGCTAATATCCAGCTTTGTTGCGGAATATCAGCTCCATCATCAGATCTTATTAACCGGTTGAATCCAAGAGTATCTAAGAACGTGGTGGCGCAGCGATTCGATATAGACATGCACCGAAAAGGCGATTTTTTTCGTCATTGTTAAAATGTACGATGAAGCGTTCTCACTAAAGTAGAGGAGGAAAATTGACAGAACAAACTGAAAACACTATTGGTGTTTTGGGAGGGATGGGACCGGAAGCAACCGTCTTTTTTTTATCAGAAGATAATCAAGCTTACTCCAGCCCAAAAAGATCAGGATCACATCGCTACCCTAATATATTCCAATCCCAAAATTCCAGATAGGACGCAGTCAATTCTGAATAATCAACCGGAAAAAGCAGCAAGTTCCCTGGAACAATCTGCAAGGATTTTGGAAGCAGGCGGTGCATCATTCATTGTGATTCCCTGCAACACAGCCCATTTCTGGATTGATCAGATTCGTCAGGCGGTTACCATCCCTGTCCTGGATATGATTGAAGAAACAGCCCTCTATCTGATTCAGGACATAGGCCTGACAAAAGTTGGTTTGTTAGCTACATTAGGCACAATAAGAGCAAACGTATACCAGGAAAAGTGCGAAAAACTCTCCCTGGAAATTATTACTCCAACTGATGAGATCCAGCAGCAAGTGATGAATGTGATATTGGAAATCAAAAAAGGGAACAAGGGCGAGACATTGCAGGAACAAATAGTGCGAATACGGGAATCGTTTCAAGAAAAGGGGATACAGAAACTAATCTTAGGATGTACCGAACTGCCGCTATTGTTTGACAAACAAACAGAATGGGCTATTGACCCGATGGACGTACTGGCAAAAGCAGCGGTGAAGAAAGCTCTAAATCTATAGTTTCAAAGCAGAATCTGTAGGCCTATTTTGTTTACAGGATCGGGTTGAGAAACTGTTCTACGGCCTGGTTAAAAAGTGCAGGCTGATCGATATTGGATGCATGGCCTGCATCTGGTATCACCACCTTTTCGGCACCTGGAATTTTGGCGGTCATATAGTCTGTAGGGATGATAAACATGTGATCCTGTTCACCAACGAGAACTAGTGTTGGTACCTGGATGTCTGGCAGGGACATGATTACGCGACTATCAACCTGAGCAAGCATTCCTCGGGCAGCGTGAGCGAGGCCCTGGGCGGAGCGGTGACTGGAAATTCGCACCTCGTTACTCGCTCCCAGTGCGTCGAGGCCTTTTTCCTCGAACTCTCTTGCCCTTTCTCCAGCCATCTCGTTCCATCCGTCTCTGGCAGCATCCTTTTTGTATCCAGGACCCGTGTCGAATAACAGGAGTGCTGTTACTCTTGGTCCGTAGACCAGATTGAAAGCGAGGGACATGTACCCCCCCAGCGAAAGGCCGCCGACAATTGCCTGTCCGACACCGCATTCATCAAGGATGGCCGCCATGTCAGCTACTGTGTGTGCTTCTGAATAGAGCCCCGGGTCATCAGGACTGTCACTCAGTCCATGCCCCCGCATATCCCAGGTTATAATCCTGTAGTCATCCTCAAATGCCTCTACCTGACCTTTCCACATGGCCGATGTTGCACTGTAGCCATGGCTAAGAATGATAGCTGTATCACCTGCGCCGTGATCTTCGTAATATATTTTCGTGCCATCCTGGTCCAGATAAGACATGGTTGCTTCCTTATAATTTATTTCAAGTTAGCATAATAGTGAGCGGCCTTGCACCACGGGCCCTGTAGCCCCATGATAACGGCAATATGTAGGCGAGCGAATGTGGCAGGCGAAGTAACCAATACTGATCTAGACCATCGGAGCGAAGAGCTCTATTCCACCTCCTGGTACCGCTGGTATGTGCTGTTCATCCTGACGGGTGTTTACACCTTCAACTTTATTGATCGCCAAATTCTAAACATTCTGCAGATTCCCATCAAAGCTGAAATGGGCCTGAGTAATACTCAGCTCGGTTTGCTCACCGGCTTCACCTTCGCGATTTTTTACGTGGTCGCTGGAATTCCAATTGCACGCCTTGCCGATAAGGGTAACCGCCGCAATATTGTCGCTATCTCTTTGGGTGCCTGGAGCCTGATGACAGCAATCTCGGGCATGACGCAGAATTATGTGCAGTTGCTCCTGGCGCGTGTTGGTGTATCGATTGGTGAAGCAGGTGGCAGCCCACCTTCCCACTCGATGATCTCAGATATATTCGACAGAAACGAACGTGCCACGGCGCTTTCGATCTATTCAACCGGTATCAATTTCGGTGGCCTTTTAGGTTTCCTGCTTGGTGGTTGGATCGCGCAGTATTTTGGCTGGCGATGGGCCTTCTTCGTCGTTGGTATCCCCGGTCTCATCTACGCACTGCTGTTACGCTTCACGGTTCGGGAGCCACCCCGTGGTTTTGCTGAGAAAATAGTCGTCGTCGAAGACCCGCCAACCATGTTGGAAGTGGCGAGAATATTGTTACAGCGCAGGACTTTTCGGCATATGGCACTGGCGTCCGGGCTACATGCCTTTATCGGTTACGGGGCGGCTAATTTTGCACCACTCTTCTGGACTCAGAACCACGGACTAACGCTGGGTATCCTGGGGACCTGGTCTGCAATCTGGGGTATTTTTGGTGCGCTCGGCACCTTCCTCGGTGGAGTCGTCACAGACAGGATGATTGGCAGGGATCTTCGCTGGTACCTTTGGATACCGGCGCTGTCGACCATCTTTACGCTGCCATTTTCATTGGCCATCTACACCATCAGCCATACTGGTTTTGTGCTGTTTCTTGCTTTCGTTCCTGCCATATCTTTTTCTATGTACCTGGCACCGAATCTCGCACTTGCCCACAGCCTGGTGGGTCTGCGTATGCGTGCCATGGCTTCTGCTGTCCTGTTCTTTATTTTGAACATTATCGGGTTGGGGCTGGGGCCTCTCGTGGTTGGCATGGTATCTGACTTCCTTGAACCCATGGTTGGCAATGACAATGTCCGCTACGCCCTTATTCTGGTCGTCTCTATCGTCAATATATGGTGCGTGTTCCATTATTGGATGGCCAGCCGCACCGTCCGTGATGATCTCGCACTGGCTGGAAGCTAAAGCAAGCCGGCTATAAAAGGTTTTGCTCGCCTTTCGTGAACTGGATTAAGCAGCGCCGTCTCACACAGTGGGATAAGTGAGGCATCTTTTTGACATTTGGATTAGTCAAATTTCCTCGCAAAATGATAAAAATGTGGCCATTTGTGTCCGCTTTTTTTGGCACTTTTGCCGTCGCCAGGCGCTCATAAATCGCTAACTGCTTGTTTTATATTGCGATTCCAATTGTGGCCTGATCATTGCATTTATAGAAAGTGTAAAAGTGAGTTTGAAAGAATACCTCTGGCCCACCGCCAAAATTACAGGTACTAAGTTACCCCAGGAGTGGTAAAAGGCCAGAGGGTTTTCAATCAGGCACTAGAATGTTTGACGGAACTCCTGTTAACCCACCACCAAAATTACAGGTAATAATTACCTCCGGAGTGGTAAAAGGTCAAAGGGGTATCAGTCAAGTAGCGAAAGAATTATGAGTTAAAGTGAATTCCTTCTGGCCCACCGCTAAAACTACAGGTATCACTTACCCCCAAGAGTGGTAAAGGGCCAGAGGGATTTCCATCGGGCAGTAGCTACTCCTCCATCAAGATGCGCTGGATAAATCTGTAACCTCGAAGCGTGCGCGCCCGTTCTCCTTGGCCAGATATAAGGCACGGTCTGCCGCATCATAGAGGTAACTTGGTGTTGAATTTCTAGGGGGAACTATCACAGCGATCCCAATACTCACACTGACGATACCGCTTGGTGAATGTCCATGTGGAACTTCCAGTGCCTGAACCGCCTCAAGCACCCTGTTAGCGACCAATTTGCAACCTTCGAGGTCGCTGACCGGCAACAACATGGCAAATTCTTCTCCACCGACCCGGGCCGCCAGGTCTGAATCCCGGCGTACACAGGAGGCGATTGCCTGGCCAACCTTCTTCAGCGCTGCATCCCCGGCGGGGTGTCCGTAATTGTCGTTGTAAGGTTTAAAGAAATCGATGTCACAGATCATCAGCCCAAGCGACTCTCCACCACGCAAGAGAAGTGCCCAGTTATCATCAAAGACCTGGTCGAAGTGGCGGCGGTTGGCCATCTGTGTCAGCCCATCGGTCTTGCTGAGTGAAGTGAGCGTTTCCGACTGCTTCTGGACATGCTGCAACAGGGCATTACATTCATTGCTGAGCATGCCGATTTCATCACCTCGTTGGTCATCGATCATGCGCAAGCTGTAGTCACCGCTTTCCCGAATCGCAACCAGGTTCACTGCCACACGCACGATCGGGCTTATCAGGAACTGGCGAAGGAGGTAGAAGACTATTAGCCAGAACACGATCACGGCTGCTGTGGAGAGAATTAACGGGGTTGAAAACAGGCGATCATCAAAACCACGGGCGCCTAATCGAGATACTATATTCAAGATGGGAAAACCCTGGCTGTCACCCATCACCCAGTGAATCTCTTGCTGATCGTTTCTTCGCAGGTTGCGGGTAATACTGGGTGGCTCGGCATCGGAGGCAGTGACAACCGTTGCAGTAAAATCCAGATTCAACATGGTAGCCATTTCTTCGAAGACCGTGGAATCTATGAAACGTACCACGATCATTATTCCTGGTGATACACCGGTACGGTCACTATTCAGTACGCGATGTGCGGAGAACGCCAGGGGGGACTGTGCGTGTGCGTAAAGGGCCTTGGAACTTATTTCACCAGGAGAATTGGCCAGCAGTTCCCCTGCCCTCGTTACCAGGAGTTCCACCAGTTGAGGGTCCGGGACGACTGATTCTTCAACATTAAGGTCCACCTGCTTGGACCAGAGTGCCTGCCCATTATTGTCGGCAAATATGATGAGGTTGACCCTTTGATTTAAAAGGCCAGGAATGGTGAAATTGCGTTTTAAATAGTCGGGATCCCGGTTAGAAAAATATTCCATCGTGTCGTCCCAGGGGGCGATGTCTATGGCCATCACGCCGACCTGTCTCTGTATCAGTTCGATACCGAGTTGCACACGCTCGATGTTCTTGTGATCGGCGATTGCTTCGATCTTCTTCAGTGCGGGTATAACGAAAAAGTACTGGCCGGCGAAACTAGCAGCCACGGAAATTGCTGTTACGGTGCAGACGATCCAAATGGCCTTGTGAATTAGTTGCACTCTTTCTGCTCCGGTGGACACATGACCTCAGGCTGAACATAGCAGAGTGTTGGTATCTATGCCAGCGGGGTTAGTCATTGCAGACACCATTGATATAACACAACTACCCGGCGTGGAAACCTCGTGCGGGATATTTGAATCCAGGCTGGTACCAGTTCAAGGCTTTAGCTTACTGGGCAAATTTCTTGCGAATCGAGTGGTAGCCATTTAGTCTCGATATTTGAGAATACTAATAAGAGGTTCGCCTGTGATCCTTCTGCGACGACTGAGACGTATCAATTTACTCCTGCTGTTCACCGTTATGGCTGGTTGCTCTGATCAAACTTCCGATCTTGATTTCCAAAGCAATTCGAACACTACAATTGGAGGAGATGTTCAGAAAAAAAATGCTGCCCTGGAAACTGATGATGAGATCCTCGAACTTCGGGTGGCCCCTAATCCTGAACGCAATGCCTATTTTGGCGACCTGCATGTCCATACGACCTATTCATTTGATGCTTTTGCCTTTGGCACTCTGGCGACTCCCTATGATGCCTATCGTTATGCCAAGGGTCAGGCGCTAACACACCCAGGTGGTTATCAGATACAGCTCGAACGACCACTGGATTTTTATGCGGTCACGGATCACGCCATGTTTCTGGGCGTTGCAAAAGAAGCGGCCAATACAAATAGTGCTTTTTCACGCCACGAAGTATCAAAGCCGCTGCACAATTTGAATGAGGAAGACAACTATGGGGAAACCAGCCTTATCGCACGCGGCAAGGTTTTTTCTACCTTTGTTCGTGATGTTGGCCGTAGATTGAAAAATGGAACTATCGATCAGAAACAGCTGGTTGATATTAGCAAATCCGCCTGGCTAGATATTATTAAAGCTGCTGATGAGGCGAATGTACCGGGCAAGTTCACTGCATTTGTCGCCTATGAATATACTACATCCACTGATAAGCGTGGCAACCTGCATCGTAACGTTATTTTCAGGGATTCAGACAAGCTGCCAGCCATGCCATTTTCACGCTTCAATTCCCAAAATCCGGAAGGCCTGTGGGATTGGATGGATAACATGCGGGCGAAGGGGATAGAGAGTCTCGCCATTCCACATAACTCCAATGGCTCCAACGGCCAGATGTTCAAATTGACCGATTGGGCTGGTAATCCGTTGAGTGATGACTATGCAGGGCAGCGCATGCGCAATGAACCACTGGTTGAAATAACCCAGGTTAAAGGTACTTCAGATACGCATCCGCTGCTGTCAAAAAATGATGAGTGGGCAGACTTTGAAATTGCCCCATACCGGGTAGCGACAAAACTGCCCAGTGAGCCAGCTGGTGGCTATGTTCGTGATGCCTATTTACGTGGCCTCAAACTAGCGGCAGGGGGCATTAGCAATCCATATAAGTTCGGCTTGATTGGCTCCACCGATACTCACGTTGCTGGAGGTTCTGATCAGGAAGTATCTTTCTTTTCCAAGGCAGGTTTATTAGACAGCTCGGCTGTGCGCCGCGGCTCTATTCCAACGGATGTGGTACGAAGTAAAATTTATAATTGGCTGCTCCCTGGCGCAGTGAAAACAGTAGCAGGGAAAGACTATATGTCCCTTTCTTCTTTTGAGTATTGGGGGGCGTCCGGCCTGGCTGCCGTCTGGGCTGAAGAGAACACGAGGAAAGCCATCTATGAAGCCTTTCGACGCAAAGAAACCTTTGCGACAACAGGACCCCGAATCAAGGTTCGCTTTTTTGCTGGCTATGGTTTTGATGAAAACCTGTTGAGCCGTTCAGATATTGTTTCTGCTGCCTATCAGACTGGTGTTGCAATGGGAACCAACCTGATAGCAGAGACCGGGAAGGTGCCAAAATTTCTAATATGGGCAACGCAGGATGCGAGTGGTGCACCTTTGCAGCGTGCGCAGATTATTAAGGGTTACGAGAAAGACGGTGAAACCTTTGAGCAGGTTTATGATGTCGTTTGTTCCGACGGGCTTGAAGTCAATCCAGATACCCACCGCTGTCCGGATAACGGCGCCCGCGTAAACCTGGCGGACTGCTCCATCAATGCTGATGTTGGTGCTCCTCAGTTAAGAAGCGTGTGGCAGGACCCGGACTTTGTTGCCGATCAGGAAGCTTTCTACTATGTGCGAGTGTTGGAAAACCCAACCTGCCGCTGGTCAACCTGGGATGCGGTTCAGGCTGGCGTTGAACCTCGACCTGATCTGCAGAAGACAATCCAGGAGCGCGCCTGGTCATCTCCTATCTGGTACCGCGCACAACAGGACGAGTAACAGGATCCAGTTTAGGGCTGGATAGGCAGAATTCTGTCACCTTCATTTAGTCCTGACAGCACCTCAACCAGATCGTTATATTTTTTACCGGTGGTAACAAGTCTTTTCTGGCTGCCGCCTTCCAAGAGAACCCAGACGATATCCAACTGTCCGACCGTTGCAATTCGGTCAATTGGAACGAGTATTCGTTCTTCGTTTCTCCGGTCAAACAGAAGCCGGGCAAACATGCCTGGCAGAAGGTCGACTGAATAATCCATCAGCACATGGATTTGAAAGCTCCTGGCACCGGCGTTGGCTGCTGGAACCAGTTCATCTATCGTACCTTGCAGCTTTCGATTCAGGGATGGGACTTCTATTGAAACTGCATCACCGATATTCAGTGACAGTGCCAGTTGCTCACGGACATGGGCCTCGATTCTGAGGGATTGTGGATTGTAAAGAGACAGCAATGTGCGACCGGGTGTTGCAGTATCACCCGGTTCTGCATACCGGTCGACAATTCGTCCGCTAATCGGAGCGGTGATGGTGCTGTAAAGCAGCGTCGTCTGCTTTTCATTCAGCAATTGCTGTGCCTGCGAAAGTTCTGCCTGAAGGGAATCTGTTGCAGCCTGGGTCTGGTCCAACTCCGCGCGTGCAACCATGCCCTGCGCGAATAGTTCCTTGATACGCTTGTTCTGCAGGTCTGCTTCTTTCAGCCGGGCCCTAGTGCCGCTGACAAGTTCTGTAGCCTGCGCTTGCCGCGATAGTAAATCAGTCTGCTCAAGTTGAATTAGCAGGTCTCCCTGTTTGACCGTATCGCCGGCTCTTACCAGGATTTTTTCCACCCTTGCCAGAATTCGTGATGAAATATCCGTTGCCTGCTTGGCAACGATAGTGCCGGGTACAGGTTCTACAATTGTGATTTCCCTGGCCACAACAGGCATAGGGTCACCAACTGGTTGTGCCGCACTTGCTACCGTCCCGGGAGAAATCCGTTCATTGAAAATATTGGTCATCCAGGCAACCGCCAGAGCAAGCCCAAGTATGCAGGCTGCAGGGATGATGAGCTTTGTCTTCATGTGGTGGATACCTGTGCTGGTGAGGGGTCAAAAACGAGATAGTAGACAACCGGGACAACCACCAGTGTAAATACTGTTGAGGAAATTATGCCAAAGATGATTGCCACGGCAAGGCCGCTGAAAACAGGGTCCAGGGTAATAATGACGTTTCCAAGCAGGGTTGTTCCGGCCGTTAACAGGACGGGACGCATCCTTACAGCGCCGGCCATAATTAAAGCATCCTTCAGCTCAGCGCCCTTCTTCCTCGCCTGTTCAATGAACTCAATCAGTATCAATGAATTTCTTACGACGATACCAGCAAGGGCGATCATGCCAATCATGGCAGTTGCAGTAAAAAGAACCGGGTCTGGTGCGCCAGCGACTTCTCGTTCGCCGAGATGATTGAGCAGCCAGAATCCTGGCATTATCCCGATGATTGTCAGTGGAATTGATGACATGATTATTAAGGAAAGAGTGCTGGAACCCGTCTGCAGGCTGAGCAATATAAAAATTGCAAAAAGTGCAAACAGGAATCCGAGACCCATATCACGAAAAACACGCAGGGTAATTTTCCACTCGCCTTCGCCACTCCAGGTAATGTTCGTTCCCTCTGGAAGTCTCCATGGAATACCACCACCAGGGTCGAGGTATGTTCTGGTTCGCCAATCTGACTGACCCGATTCGTCGGCTTCAAAATCGCTGGTAACATCAGCAAGTACCTCTGCTGGTGTTCTGCCTGATAGCTCCGCGGTTACGTACACAACGGGTCTCAAGTCCTTGTGATAGATCACCTGATCAACTGCTCGCCTTTCAAAATGGCCAAGCTCACCTATTGATACCAGTGACTGGGGTGCATCATCCAATCCATTCGTTCCCTGCTGCTTTAGAATATCGATCTGACTGCCTACCTGTAGCCTGTTTAGATCATCCTCGCTGGACCGCTCCTCCAGGGGCAACCTCATTCTAATGGGTAACGGCGTTGATTCACGCGAGAAGTTCATATGACCGACCAGGGTTCCGGCGTTAGCAGCGCGCAAAGACCGGTTTATGTCTCGCACAGATATTCCGGAGAGTGCCGCTTTTTCCTTGTCAGTGATGAAACGTGTGACTGGTTGTGTTGCCTGAACAGTTGAGTCGATCTGCACGACGTGCGGTTCTTTTGCCAGGCGCTCCTGCACCTCTTTTGCGGCTTCTATCAGGGATGAATAGGGGGTCGTTCGCTCGCCGTAAATCTCTGCAACCAGTGTATCCATAACAGGCGGACCTGGTGGGACTTCGACCACCTTAACATCAGCATCCAGGTTAGCCTGGCGCAGGAGTTGCCTTAAGCGGAGTACGACTGCATGTGACTGATGTACTCGATCTTCCTTGTTTACGAGAGTCAATCTCAGGTCCGCCAGGTGAGGCGCTACCCGCTGGTGGTATCGCCGAACCATACCATTGAAGTCATTAGGTGATGGCCTGCCAGCGAAAACACCCACGGCTTTTACTTCAGGTAGTTGTTTCGTCACAGCTGCAACACGAAATGCTTCAGCAGAAGTTGCTTCAAGAGTTGAACCTTCCGGCATGTCTATAAGGACTTGTATCTCACTCTTATTGTCAAATGGCAGGAGTTTCAAGGGCACCAATCGCAGTAGAGGCAGAAGTGCGGTTATAAGGAAAAGTATGAGGACACCATAGAGCAGTTTTTTGGCCTGCCGCCGACTGTCGAGAAAGGGACCAACAACCCTGCTGTAAATATTTTTCAGGGGTAGGGTGTCATCAACATCCTGGCTGGGTTTAAGAAGTTTTTTAGCCAGCCAGGGAGTAACGAAGAAGGCAACTAAAGTGCTTATGATGACAGCGACAGGGACGTTGAAAGCCATTGGCGCCATGTAAGGTCCCATCATTCCTGTAATAAAAGCGAGGGGAATGAAAGCGAGAATGATAGTAAGGGTGGAAACAACCAGAGCTATCTTAATTTCACTCATTGCCATTACAATTTTCTGCCTGACGCTCTCGGTGGAGGACCTCAGGAAGCGCTCAATGTTGTCGACACCTGTGATGGGGTCATCAACCAGTAAGCCTAACGAGAGTATCAAGGCAAATAGCGTGACCCGGTTGATCGTGTATCCGAATGCCAGGTCCAGTATGAGAGTGAAGCCGTAGCAAAGGGGGACTGCCAGCGCAACAACCATTGCCGCCCGCCAACCAAGAAATATGCCAATAAATGTTACGACCGTAACGACTGCAAACGACAGGCTGAGGACCAGGTCGTTCACTTTGTCATTTGCAGTGACACCATAGTCTCTCAGGACTTCAATATGCATTTCCGGGGGAAGAACATCCTTTTTTAGTTCTTCCATCAGGTCGTGTACATCCTGTGCGACCCGGACTGCGTTCGAGCCACGCTGCTTGGCGACACTAATGGTGATCATTTGTGCGTCACCAGGCTTTGGGCGATAGCGCGTATGCCCCGGGCTAACGTGCCCCCGGCTGGCGTGCCCCGAACCAAATTCCAGCCATTGGTAGTGCGTCGCTATCTCCCTGCTGTCGCTTACCGAGGCCACGTCCTTGAGGTGAACGGGGATACCATCAATTACATTGATAACTGCAGATGCCAGTTCGTCAACAGATTGAAAATAATCCCCGGCCTCTACCTTTAAGATCTGATTGCCAAAGGTCATATCACCAGCACTGACCAGCTCATTTGACACCTGTATTGCAGAGGTGATGTTTTGAATGGTTGTCTGCCTTGCCGCCATCGCTTCCGGGTTTAGCTCAATGGTTATTTCTCGTTGGCGGCCGCCAACAATATGGACCTCATTCGTATCATTGATTCCCTGCAGGAAAGTGGCAATTTCATCAGCTACTCGGCGCAATTCGTAATCTGAATAAAGGGAGGCATCCTCACTCCAGAGCCCCAGGAGAATGATTGGAACATCATCTACTTCTATCGGTTTTACATTCCAGTCACTGACGATCGACGGTATTTGATCGCGGTTTGAATATAGCTTGTTATAAGTATTAAGTAGTGCATCTTCACGATTCTCACCAACAAAGAATCTAAGTGTTACTTCTGCAGATGAAGTGCGGGATGTGGAGTAAACATTTTCAACTCCACTGATTTGGGCCAGCAATTTTTCGAGGGGCGTAGTTACCTGGCGCTCTACCTGTTTGGCTTCCAGTCCTGGTGCGCTAACCAGAACGGAAACCATGGGTACAACTATCTGTGGCTCTTCTTCTCTGGGCGTGAATTGCAGAGCCAACATGCCAGTGATGGTGCCAGCAAATAGCAGCAGCAGAGGGATCCTGCCATTTAGTGCCCGGTTAATTACAGCATCAAACATTTCTGGATTGTGTTTGTTCTAATACAGGTACGGCAAGGATACTGACTTTTTCTTCTTTGATCTATCTTCGGGCCAGTACAGGAGCAAGTGGCAGGTCTGGTAATGTTCTTGTGTTGAGTTTCATCGCATCTGACTCATTTGTCAGCACCAAATATGGCGCAGCTAACCGCGCCTCTCGTCCGTGACTATGCGGTCGCTGAAGAAAATCAGCCGGTGCCGGTACTTTCTTGACATGTGGCTGCTGAAAACACCAACTATCATGATGATCGTCAGTAGAAGTATCCCCTGCTCCCAGAAAACATTAACGAGCATTAGTAATGTCATCTTTATTGCGATAGCCACACCGCGAACTTCACACAAAATGGCGCAGCTGGCATGCATGTCGATAGCCAGAATTATCGTACCGGAAAGAACAGCGCCCCACAGCCAGGGCATAAGGCTTGCAGGAGCCTGGTCAAACACGAGACCGCCAAACAGGACGCCGCTGGTCAGGATGTGGGCTACACGCATTGTCATCATGCAGACCCTGCGATAGGGGAAAGTCCTTGGCTCTTTTGGAAAGAGGAGTGAAAAAAACCTGCTGTTCTCAGACATGGCTGGAATTCACTTAAGGCAAAAATGCAAACCCCCGGGTGCGCATGGCGAAACCGGGGGTGGTGTTATTACGGGACTGAAGTTTGGAACTGATACTTCTTATCGCCCTATAGAACAGCGATAGAGTCAAGATTGTCCCAGATCTTTTCAATTTCTCCCTGGTCGACACCGAAGACCATACCCATGGGGGGGAGGACTTCAGTGCGAACAAAATCAGGAATTGGGTCAAAATCGGCAATTTCCGCACCCTTGTTGAATTCAACTTCGTCACGGAGTGCATCCCGCCCCAGATCAACCAGGTCATCCTCGGTTATCTCAAGGTCATAACAGGCATTAATGAGATCCCTGGCAAAAGCCAGTGTCTGCCTGTGATCGGCCGAAACCGCAAACTCACATAAACCGAGGGTGTCAATTGCAGCATTCCATATCTGCTCTCGCAGAGAATGTTCTACTGCACCCTCATTATCCATTTCATATTTCATACCGGCGGTATGATCGGCGCCCATTGGACTGGTAGCATAGGTTACACCTGTCGGTTTACCGACCCGCGGATCATGAGCTGGGATTGCCTGGCCTTTGAACACTGGCACGCGATTAATGCCCAGTTTCTTGGCGGTAGCGACGGCTCCATCGGCGATCACCGATCCAAGTCCCGTGCCACTCTCAACTTCTTCTAACAATGCGTCTATTGCGTCAATATCGCCCCATTCAAATTTGCCAACACTTGCAGCAAGGCCGAGTGCACTGCCGATCTCAATGGTGTCGACGGCAAGGTCATCGCACTTTCGATCAAACCTCGCTACCGCATCACCACTGCCCACACCAAGGTTGCTTCCCATAAGTGCCAGTGTCTCGTATTCCAGGGCAGAGGTAACGTGCTCGCCATCTTCGTCATGGTGAATGAGTGAACACTTGACCATGCAACCGGGCATACAGGCATCCATCTTGCCGCCTCGTTTGTCACCATTAGCGCGAATATTATCGCCGTATAGACCCTCAATGCCTTCGAACGTCTGGCCGGAATAATTCATCATGGGCGTGCTGCCCATCTGGCTCAATGGAGCCACAACCATGGCTGTACCACCCACGCCAAACATCTGGACTGTCTGGTCTGCCTCGAGAACCTTGTTCCACGGTTTTAACGCCGCGAAATAAGCATCCCGTTGTGACGGCGCCACGATTGCAACGTCTTCATCATCTACGAGAATTGCCTTGATGCCCTTGGCTCCCATAACTGCACCCAGACCACCACGAGCGGCATGTCGTGATGGGTGACCATCCTTATCGGTCATCGCTACACTGGCGGTTACCTGCTTTCTTTCTCCTACCGGGCCAATAGCGACGATGCCCAGCTTTTTGCCATACTTCTCGCGGATTGCGGGAAACATCGTATAGGTGCCCATGCCAAGATATTCATCGGCGTCCTCAAAGGAGACCCCGTTTTTATTGATCTTGATCAGACGAAGCTTCCCATCCGCTGGTGCGCCCTGAACAATAATGGCACGAATACCGAGCCTGTCGATCTGCTGGGACATGGTGCCGCCGACATTGGCCTCCTTGATGCCGAGCGTTAGCGGGCTCTTTCCGCCAATTGACATTCTTCCGAACGAAGGTGCGTTGGTGCCAGCCAGGGGGCCGGTAGCGAACACAAGACGGGCATCTGTGCCCATAGGGTCACTGTCTGGTGGAACTTCCTTATTTAGAATTTTTGCTGACAATCCCCGACCACCCAGTATCTTCCATTCCTCGGGTAGTTCTTCCAAAGTCGATGTCAATGCACTCATATCAATCCGCAGGATGTTCATTCAATTCTCCAGGCCTTTTGCCCCATTAATAGGTACGGTCTTTTTGTTGTCCAGGTCAAATCAGCGGTAAAGTCCTTTGACCGCCTGAACGGTGAAATTCTCTGGGTATCCTTCAAAGTCAGGATTGCACCTGACTTTGAAGGATGTTGCCCTGAACTATAACCTCTATTTGCATCAAGTTGAAGCGCATCTATTTCCTCCGTCGAAGCCGTAACGGGTGGGGCGTTCTTTATTCATGTACGGGTTTCAGGCTAGAATCCTGATTGCAATGTCATGTTTAAGGTATCGGAAATACCTGCTCATGTGATAGTCATTGGGTTACATTCAAAGCTGACTAATGGGTTGGGAAACAGGGATCGGAGAAAGTAGTGATTACACAACAAGAAGCATACGAATTGATGATGTCCGAGGCTCGCCTTATGGGATCAGAGCAGGTAAGGCTTGATGATGCACTGGGCAGGGTCCTTGCAGATGACGTTCGTGCTGATATGGATATGCCGCCCTTTATTAAATCAGCGATGGATGGCTACGCCTGTCGAAGAGAAGACCTGGCCAATAAACTTAAAGTTATCGAGGTGCTCAAAGCGGGTGCCGTACCCGGCAAAACAATTGCCACCAACGAGTGTGCCAAGATCATGACCGGTGGCATGGTGCCAGAAGGTGCTGACTGTGTGATAGTGGTGGAAGAGGTTAATGTTCTTGATGCAGACACGGTTCAATTCAACGGTGAATCGACACGCGACAACGTCTGCCAGAAAGGCGAGGATATGAAGGTCGGCGATGTTGTTTTGACTACAGGTATACGCCTTGGGCCTCAACACATCGCTATGATGGCATCTGTCGGTTGTGTTTCTCCGCATGTTGTATGTAAGCCGCGAGTTGGCATACTCGCCACGGGGGATGAACTGGTTGAGCCTGATGTGATTCCAGATGTTTCCCAGATACGAACCAGCAACAGCCATCAACTCGTTGCTCAGGTGCTGGCCTGTGGCGCGACCCCAACCTACTATGGGATCGCCAGGGATACTGAAGAGTCGCTTGATGCAACAATCAAAAAGGCAATGTCTGAGTGTGACCTTGTGCTGCTGACCGGTGGGGTTTCCATGGGAGACCTAGACCTTGTGCCGGGCATCATGAAAGCCAACAGGGTAAATATACTGTTTGAAGAAATCGCCGTACAACCGGGGAAACCCACAACTTTTGGTGTTTCAGAAGAAGCAGCCTGTGTTGGTTTGCCGGGCAGCCCCGTCGCGGCATTTACGCAATTCGAACTGCTAGTAAAACCCTTCATTTATTGCATGATGAGGCACGACTATCAGCCAGGGAACCTCCGTTTGCCGATGGCCGAAAGTCGAACCAGGGCACGCGCTGTAAGAGAAAACTGGTTTCCCTTTAAACTGACGGATGATGGCGCTGTATTGCCGTGTGAATTCCATGGGTCAGCACATGTCGAGTCCATATGTGAAGCCTACGGCCTTGCCCATATGCCTGTTGGCATGGGCACAATTGAGGCGGGTGCACTTGTTGCTGTACGAATCCTGTGAAGTGGTAGCGATATGATCAAGGTTAGATATATAGGGATGCTCTCCACCAATCTTGAGCAAGACGAAGAAGAAGTGGAATGGAACGAAGCCTTATCGGACGTTGCCGCCCTGATTGATACCATTTGTGAGGGAAGGGCGGAGGTTTGGTCGCAATCACTTCATCAGAAAAATCTGTTGATTTCAGTAAATAACTCGATGGTTAAAGCTAACCAACTTCTGTCTGATGGTGATGAAGTAATGTTACTTCCGCCGATGAGTGGAGGCTGACAATTATTTGTTTGCAGCCCGTTAGGCCGGCTTGCCCAGAATCGATTTAACTGATGCCAGTCGCTCGATTGTATCCAGGCACTCGGCCTGGTTCTTGCTCATGTTGCGTACTATGACATCCGTATAACCCTGTTCCTGCAATACATTGATTTGCTCGGCAACCTGCTCTGGCGATCCAAACATCAAGGCTGACTCAGGGACGCCTCGATAGCCTTGCTCAATATAAGGGCGGGCGACTTTTTCAGCCTCCTCGGCTGAGGCTCCGATGAAGATATCTCGCCTGATGGCAGAAGCCGTCGACTCTCGCCCGTGTTTTGCACAGGCTTCTCTATAGCGTTCAATCCCGTCGCAGGCTTCTTCCGGAGTCAGGTTCGGTGCCGCAAGCCAGCCTTCCGCAAGTCGTGCAGTCCGGTCGATAGCCTTGTCAGCCAATGCGCCCACCCAGATGTGAACCGGTTCTGATGGAACCGGGGAACTTATTGCCTGCTTAATCTGCCAGTAGCGTGGTTCATCGACGGCCTCACCACGCCACAGCCCTCGCATGGTTGCAATGCTCGCGACAAACATACCAACTCGCTTTGACATATCAATACCCATGGCTTCACCCTGGCGCGAATCACCTAGACCACACTGCATAATGAACGGACCTTTGGCTAAACTTGCCAGGGTACCAATCTGTTCAGCCAGGGTGACGGGATGCCACAGGGGTAAAAGGTATAGAGCGCCATAAGGCTTGTCTCCCCACTCGGCAAGCATTCTCGCCAGAATGACATTGTTCTGATAGTAGGGAAAAGGTGTGACATGATGGTCACCCACAAAAAGTGTGTCCAGGCCTGCATCTCTCGCAGCAGCCGCGCGCTGGATCATGTTGCTGGCACCTGCCCGGGGATCCTCGATCATGTGAGAAGAGGTGATGGATATTCCGATTTTCATCTAACAAAACTCCGATACGTTATTACCAATGTAGCAGGTTGCTGAAAAAGTGCTTTCCAGCACTTTTTCAGGGTCCCTGGATATGATGACTAGAGCGCAGTGGCAATACAGCCTACCGCCATGACGGATATGAGAACAAAGGTACCCTGGGCGCCGATCAACCGTGGGTAGTTTGCACCCTGATATCTACCTAGACCCGCGGCGTGCAACACACGAAGGATAAAAAGCGTCCCACCACAGGCATGCAGCAGAATAGTCTGCACTCCCTGCAGTTCCAGCACCAGGAGAAGCAGCAAGGCGATGGGTACATTCTCGATGAAATTCGCCTGTACGCGGAATGCTGCTTCGGGTTGCCACTCCGGTACTTTCTTCCCTCTCAGGCGTGCATACAGAACAAAATTCGCCAGCAGCACAGCCAGTAAACCATGGATTCCAGCGTAGATTGCCGTTACCGGAATCTCATGAATCAGGTTGATGTCGTTCATAATAGCCACCCGGTTACTGCCAGTGCGAAGCCTGCCAGTGCCAGCAATAGGCCAATAAATCGATATTGCTCAATCCAGAAGAACCCGAACGCTTCCGGTGTGCCAGCTTGTGGTTTGGGAGTGTCCCGCGCCGTTATTGCCAGCGGCAAACCACTAACCCATGTAATCAGCAAACCCTGCCATATCATGCCGAGACCGAGGCAGACCAACCATGGTTCATCCATGTATTCTCCTTCAATTTTATTCCGGGGACAGTTTACCTATTTCCAGGTGCAAATAGGTAAACTCTCTCCGGACTTCTAAGGTTCTCCCACCTAAACCCTTGACCTATCGGTGTTTGTTGGCTGTGGGTATAATGCTGATCAAACCTGACTATAGGTGCGCGTGATCCAGAATATTTCTGGGTTTGAAAAAAGCCAATGTCTGTTACTGATCGAATTGCATCCCGACTGAACAAAGACCCGATTATTTCTGAGAGCCAGAACGAAAGTCTTGCGCGAATGGTAAGAAATATTCGGGAAGTAAGGTATGAGGCAGGAGAGCAGATATATTCGAAGGGTGAGGCTGCTGAATATCTATATCTGATTCTCGAGGGAACCATCAAACTCGACGCGGGTTCCGGGAAAGCTATCACGAGCACAGATCGGTTTGGTGAGGAGGCAGCAACGGATGTGCCTTTTTATCTGTCTGACGCGGTCGCGGAAACTGAAATTTTTGTACACCTCATCCCCAGATCGCCATCGCTAAGGGGACTCATTGATCATAATTCTGATCTTAGTGCAAAATTCTATTTTGCACTGCTTGCGAAAGATTTTGGCAAGGCGGAAATCGAGGAAACCCTGGCGCCGACAGGTGAGAAGGCTGCAAATAAGGGGACCTGGTTTGAACTGGTCGGCTGGTCGTTAACCATCCTGACCCCGATGCTCGTCCTGTATTTCGGTGAGGACCTTGGCCTTGATAAGGAATCAAAAACCTTCCTGGCAATTTTTGGAGCAGCGGTGTCCATGTGGGTTTTCGAACTTGTAAAAGAGTTCTTACCTGCTTTGTTTGCAATCCTGCTGATCCTGATCCTTGGGCTGGCACCAACCGATGTTGTTTTATCGGGGTTTTCTTCCAGTGGCTTCTTTATGGCCATGAGCATTCTGGGTCTGGGAACGGTCATTGTCCTGTCCGGACTTAGCTTTCGCTTTTTGTTGTGGTTGCTGCGCTATCTGTCGTGCATATGGATGGGTTTACCTTCCAATATTTGTGGCCAGATTATCCGGTATTGAATACTAACGCGACTTCTGTTTTTGGCAGCTTGAGCCTGTTTTTTGCTGCCTGGTTTTCGATAACCTTCCTGCGAACTCTGGAATATGCTCCACGCTATCATCGTTTTCTTGTAGGTCTAACGATCATACTTGGTATTTTTTCCTTTGTAGCGATATTCATTGAAACAGGGGTAGCCAACCAGGTAGTTCAGGTGCTTCCCTTTATACTGAGTGTGACTATCCTGCCAATCGCTGTGTATGTGGTATGGCAGGGGCACCTGGCAGCGCGCTATTTTTTGCTCGGCTGGGGTTTACTTTACTTGCTGTTAGGCTATTTCTCTGCGGCAACGATCGGTTGGGTTGGTACCACCTACTTTCCAATGGACATGAGCCATTCCCCGATGGACATCGTTCGGGTTGCGATCATAATTGAAGCCGTTGCTCTATCATTGGGTCTTGCAGATCAGTACAGGCGCCTGAACGATGACAATAAGAGGAATCAGGCGGAGTTAGTCGATCAGCTGCAAGCCAGACTTGACGAGTCACGTGAGCGCGCGCAGCTCAAGCTGGAGAAGGAGGCCGCTTTAAGGGATGTATTTGATAAGTCCAGGGTGCTTGCCAGCGCAAGCCATGATATTGCGCAGCCAATCCGATCACTAAGGCTTGCCCTCGATTCCAAATCAAACAATATTCATGATCCGGAAATTCTTAGCTCAGTTACCACTACACTTGATGATATGGAAGCTGTCATCAGTGACGCGTTACAAGAAGCTTCAGGAGCTCTGAAAGAGGCTTCCCAGGACATTGTAGCGAATATCGGCCAGATCCTTAGTGAAGTTGTGTCGAGTTTTCAAGATGAGGTTATGGAGAAGGGGCTCTATATCAGGATGTTCGCACCAATGCTGTCAGCCAACATATCCGTGATTTCATTAAAGAGGAGCCTCACTAACCTTGTTAGTAATGCGATCCACTGTACTCATGAAGGTGGAATCCTGATCGCAGCAAGGAAGCGTGGTAATGGGATACTCATTCAGGTGTTTGATACTGGTATTGGACTAACCGAGGCCGATCAAGAAAGCTTGTTGAAGTTTCATGAGAAGAGCAATAATTCTCTAGGCTACGGCCTAGGCCTAGCTATTGTCAACGAGATTTGCCTGGCAACTGGTTGGGAATTTGTTGTTCGATCCAAGGTGAACAAGGGTAGCTGCTTCTCAATCTATATGCCGGATTGCATCAAATGAGCGTTTCCAGATGAGTAAGATCAAAGTCGTTATTGCAGATGACCATGCCTTGTTTCGGGCAGGCTTAATACAGCTGATTGAGAGCTTGGATGAGTTCGAGGTGCTTGCAGAGGCCAGTGACGGTGAATCACTGCTTGAGTTGCTGACCGGCCTCGACCCTGACCTTTTGGTGATTGATCATGACATGCCCGGAGCCTCCGGTTTAGATGTTGTCGGCAGGTTGAATGACAAACCGCCAGGCATGAAAATCATGCTGGTCACGGGTATTGAAGCAGAACAGCTGATGGCTGATTACTCGGAACTCAATGTAGATGGCATAGTACTGAAGTCAGATGATCTGGATACGTTGAAGGAAGCACTTGTGAGTGTTATTGCAGGCCGCCGTTATCTTTCCCGGCAAATAAGAACATTGGTAGAACGAGCAACGGCTACAGAGAACCTCACCAGCAGAGAAAGGCAGGTCGTAAGGCATATTGCGCAGGGTCTGAGTAACAAGGAAATATCGAGGATGATGGGAATTGCGCCAAAAACTGTCGATACACACCGAACCAACCTGATGCAGAAGTTGGACCTGCATAATGTCGCTGAAGTCGTCGCCTTTGCGGTTAAGTCCGGGTTAACCTGATTTCATGGGAGTTGACCCTGCGAAGTGAGGACTGCGCTTTGCAGTAGTAATGTAGTATTCGCTGTTGAGCTGCATGGCATTGGTTGTTCGATATAAGGAAACAGATGCAGGATTATGAAGGATATGTGCTGGCAAGAGTGCTGCACGTATTTGGCGTCATTCTCTGGATTGGCGGGGTCGCTTTCGTTACCACTGTGCTGATTCCGTCGCTCAGGAGAATTGACGATCTGGACAGTAGGATTGAGCTCTTTGAGAAACTGGAGGGCAGGTTTGGTGTTCAGGCCAAGGTGACGACGCTTGTCGCTGGTATTTCCGGGTTTTACATGGTGATTTTTAACGATGCCTGGGAGCTGTACCTTCAATTGCAATTCTGGTGGCTTCATTTGATGACACTGGTTTGGCTGATATTCACCCTGGTTTTGTTTGTTTTGGAACCCCTGTTTCTCCATCAGTGGTTCAGGGATATGGCGGCAGAGAATAGTGATATGGCATTCAGAAGGCTTCACGGCATGCATATCGTTTTACTTGGATTGAGCCTGCTTGCTGTGCTCGGAGCTGTAGCCGGGTCTCATGGAATCCTGTTTTTCTAATACACTTTTGAAGGTGTTAGATGGGTTTTGGGAGTCCGCTAGTTCTTCGTTACCTGCGAGCCCGGTATCGGCTTGAGGAAGGCCATGGCCATTGCGGCTGGAACAGTGATGATCAGAAACACCATTAACGCCAGATCATAGCTACCGGTGCTGTCATAAATGGCGGCCGGTATATAGGGGCCGATGGCGGCGGCCATCATAAAGGGACCGAGCAGTCCCATGACACGGCCGAATGCATCGGCTCCGAAACGGCTGCTGATGATGGCGCCAAGCAGGGGAAGAAAGGCACCTGCAGCAACCCCCAGCAGCCCGCTGGTCACAGCCAGGAGCGTGTAGGTGGGTCGGGTCATCATCAGGCCGATGGAGAAGGCTAATATAACCATAGCAATCCAGAACAGAATACGGTGATCCCAGTAGTCTGCCTGTCTCGCGAAGAATAACTTACCACCGATCATGGTCATCGCCATAATTGATACAAGGTAGGATGCATCCTGGGTGCCGATACCCAGGTCAGAGGCGATAGGCTTGAGATTTTGCTGGATACCACCGAAGGCGATCATCATGGGGATGAAGGCCAAGATCATTGCCCAGAAATTGCGCTCCTGCAGGATCGTTTTAGTTGTCCATTCAGGAAACACAAACGGTGGTGTGCCATCGGCGTGCGCCTTTACATCTGCTTCAGGTTCTACTCCCTTTTCTTCGGGCGTGTTGCGGACCACCGTCCAGACGAGTGGGATTACAGTAATAACTATAATCAGGGCCAGGATCAGGTGCGCAGTTCGCCAGCCATAGGTCAGAAACAGGAAAGTTACAAGGGGTGGAAACAGAAAGCCCCCTATAGAGGTGCCTGTGGTCGAAAGACCGATTGCAAAGCCACGCCGGGCGCGGAACCATTTAGCGCAAAGAGTCTGGGCCGCCAGGGGGCCAGCTATAACGATGCCGACATTCATGAAAGTGCCGTAAACGAGCATGATATGCCAGACCGCTGTCGCCTGAGATACGAGTACAAACCCAAGACTGGCGCAGAGCGCACCGGAACACACCAGTGCCCGGATTGACATGTGGTCCATGGCCCTGCCGGCAAATGGCGAAACTAACCCCATCAACAGATTGAGGACGATGATGATTAACATGACCTCGCTGAGAGGTGTGTCGAATTCCTCAGCCCATTCAGGTGCCCACATGGTAAATGAGAAAAAGGTCATGCCGAAGAGAACGGCCTGGAAGGTCATACCCGTACCGACGATGTTCCAGCCGTAAAACCAGGGGGTTGAAAATCTACTCATTATTTCATCTCAATGCAGAAGGAGCGGCAAAGCACCGACTGTTTAGTGTCTTTATAATTGAGTCAGAGTATATGTTAGGGTTTCTGTTATGTCGAAAGAGTCACATTACCCGACAGGTCTGCCTGGCTTACAACCTGAAACAGTATTCTCTTACGCTTCATCTGGGCGATTTCCTGGATACTGGATGTCCTGAACCGCGCTTCCAACGGGAAAATACTAAAACGGCAACCGCGGGATGAATTCAAAGTTCTGTCTTGCTCTTAAGAGGGAACCGCGAGAATGAACAAGTAGAGAGGATTGCAGCTATGAGCGCATATGAAGATATCTGGTATGAAAGCGATGACGGGCTGAAGCTCTACGCACGTGATTACAGAAATGATAACGCGGAATTGACTCTGCTATGTCTCCCTGGTTTAACACGGAACTCAGCAGATTTTGATGATCTGGCTCTCGCTCTCCAGGGCCAATATCGTGTCATATCCGTTGATCAGCGAGGTAGGGGTAACTCTGAGTGGGACAGGGAGATTGCCAATTACCAACCAGCTCGATACACGCAGGATATGTACACGCTTATTGATAAGCTGTCACTTGATAACATCGTTTTAGTCGGTACATCGCTCGGTGGGTTGATGTCGATGATGATGGTAGCGCTGCGTTCTGATATTTTCCGTGGTGTTGTGATCAATGATATTGGCCCTGTCGTATCACAAGCGGGTCTGGACAGAATCAAAGGCTATGTCGGTAAATCAAAACCGGTAGATTCCTGGGAAGATGCAGTCGAACAGGCCGCGGCAGTTAACGGTGTCGCGTTTCCCAATTACCAGGAAGCAGACTGGACAAAAATTGTACACCGCATGTATGAGGAGGATGCTGACGGTCACTTGGTGCTGCGCTATGATCCAGCCATCGCTGAGCCCATGGATAATGACCAGGACAACGCCGTACCACCAGACCTGTGGCCGCTGTTTGACCTGATGAAGGATATTCCACTCCTAACCTTCCGCGGCGAGCTGACTGACATTCTGTCCCTGGATTGTGCCAACGAGATGAAGCGGCGACGTCCGGATATGAACCTGGTTGAAGTTGCCAGCGTGGGCCATGCTCCCATGCTGGATGAACCGGAGGTCATGCCGGTGCTTTCAACTTTTCTAGCTTCACTTTGATCGCCGGAAGTAGCGATATCCAGGCTCAGAGCAAGAGCACGAATATAAACTGTTAGCCTAAAGGCTGCAGACCCAGCTCCGGTCAAGATGTTTGCGAAAGTGTCACAGGTCTCATGAAATCAAGAACCCTGACGGGTCGATACTTGAATCATTAAAAAAACCACCTTTTACAAAGTTACTCGACTACTCCAGCGAACGACACGTGATCAGCGATGGTGTTTGCTTCTCGCAGTTCTTTCATAGCGCGATACTCTTCACCGAACCAGAAATCCTGGTATGCCCTTGCCGATGGGAGTTTCAGTAGTACGAAGCTTTCACGGGGCCAGTTTCCCTCCAGCACGGTAAAGTCGCCGCCCATGATCAGACCCTGAACGCCGAATTTTGCGGAAGCTGGCGGTGTCTTTTGCATATATTCCGTTATCCACCCGGTATCTGTCATGGTGGTTGTTCCCAGCAGGTAATGAGGAGTCGATTGACCATCCAGTTTATCGGATTCACTGTCTGGCTGGCCCTGTACCAGAACAAGATCGCCGTCACTGGCTGACTCGCGCAGTGCTTTCACAGGCTGGTAGGCATCCGATTGATAAAAAAGCTCCGCCTGGGACCAGGTAGGAAACTTGATGAGTGTTAACCGTTGACGTGGCCAGGCGCCTCTTTCAACGGTGAGGTTGGGAGTCGCCGCGAGAATCTCTCCACCCTGTTCCTGGAGCAGTGGAACCGCCTGTTCGACGTAGCGACCGAAGGTCTCCGGGTCATGAATATCAATGGCGACGATCATATACGTTGGATTAGTCACTGCAATCTCCCCTGTTTTTTTGGTTTCAGTAAAGTTCCTTCAGGACGTCTTTTGTGTAGGGCGCTA
>Ga0187827_10001327_pt1 | contig 36705 bp, 37 predicted proteins | sample ETNtaG_39_FD_167969 | JGI IMG/M metagenome (GOLD analysis project Ga0187827, IMG submission 167969) | Marine microbial and viral communities from oxygen minimum zone, Eastern Pacific Ocean - ETNP2014_SV_150_PacBio MetaG (Illumina Assembly) | ecosystem: Environmental > Aquatic > Marine > Hypoxic...
CCCAGCCGTAGTACTGGACCTGGGCCACCTCCAGACGGTCGGCCCCGAAATCCACGGCCAACTGGATGAAGTCTTCCAGGTGATGGATGTTCTGGCGGTGGCAGACAGCATTGATGGTTAAGGGCATGCCAGCGTCGCGCACCCACTTGGCGATGTTGAGTTTGGTCTTGTGGCCGCCCTTATAGCCGGAAATATAGTCGGCGTTTTTTTCATCGATGTCGTCGAAGCTAAGCTGTACGTGCTCGAGGCCCAGCTTCGCCATATTCTGTATGCGCGATTCGTCCAAAAGAGCGCCACCGGCGGTAATCAGGTTGCTGTAGAGCACGGCCTTGGTGGCATGGCTTATGAGTTCTTCCAGGTCCTTGCGAAGTGTGGGTTCGCCGCCGGAGAAATGCACCTGATGCATTCCCATTTCCGCCGCCTCGTCCATGACCCGGCACCAGGTGGCGGTGTCGAGTTCCTGGCCGGCGGCTTCCAGTTGCAAAGGGTTCGAGCAATAGGAGCACTGGAACGGGCAACGATGGGTGAGCTCGGCGAGAAGCGCCAGCGGCGAATCCATGGCCAAGACCGGGGTTTCGGAATCGCCGGCTTTGGCGTCCGTTTGCGGCGTTGAAGGTTTGACGGATTCGGTCATGTGGTAACGAATCCTTTGTCCGCAAGCCCCTGGAGAAGCTCTATAACGTCCTTACCGATGGTCTCACGCGGGGCATCGTATTTCTCGGCCAGAACATCAACAATTCCTGAAACGGAGACCTCGCCGTCGCAGTGCTGAAGAATTTCAAGCGATGTTTCGTCGGGTACCAACAGCCGTTCCGGGGCTAAGACCACCCACTGTTTGCGCTGTTCGTTAAAGCGAAGCTTCACATGGACGGGAAGCTTCGGAATCGAATCCTCATCAATCAAAACGAGGTCGGCCATCAAAATCCTCTGGCACGAAGGCGCCGGGCGGAATGTGGCCCTCGACGTAGGCATCGTAAAGCGCATCCTGCTGCGCCCACAGACAATCAAGTTTGAAGATCAGAGAGTCAATGACGCCTTGCTGTTCGGCCCTCGATTGAGGCCATGACAGGGCCAGTTCAAGAACATGTTCGGCATCGCGCGGTGCCTGGTCGAGGCGTTTCTTGAAATAGGCCATGATGTCATCGTGGATGAAATCATAGTTCTTGAGCATGCCAGCAATCCGCTCACGGTGAATGGAAGGTGCGAAAAGCTCGGTCAGGGACGACGTCATGCCTTCAAGTACTGAATGTTCTTTGACGTAAGTCACATAGCAATCGACGGCGAAACGTGTGCCCGGCAAGAGCCCATCGGTAGATTTCACATACTCCCGGTCCAGTCCCAGGCCGTCGGTAAGCTTTAGCCAGCGCTCGATGCCGCCATCACCCGGCTTCGCCCCGTCATGGTCGACCACCCGCTGGATCCAGATCCGGCGCAAGTCGGGATCGCGCATCCGCGACATCAGGGCGGTGTCTTTGACCGGTATGATAATCTGATAGTAATAGCGGTTCAGCGCCCAGGCCTGGACCTGTCCCTTATTCAGCTTGCCACCGTGAAGAAGCTTATGGAATTTGTGCAGGTTGTGATAACACTCATCCCCGAGCTTACGCAGGGTTGCTTCCATTGCGTCACGGGACAACATTTTTTCTTCGCTCACAGCGTAATCTCCATTCCATCGTAGCTTACCTCCCATCCCGCGGATTCGGCTTCCTTGCGCTGGGGGGAATCCTCCAACAGGATAGGATTGGTATTGTTGATATGAATAAAAATCTTCCGTTTCACGCCCAGCGGCTCGAAACAGGAGATGGTGCCATCGGGACCGGAATTGCTCATATGTCCCATGCGGTTACCGGTCTTGATCCCGACCTGGTTTTCCTTCATTTCATCATCATTCCATAACGTGCCGTCAAAGAAGACCAGCTCCGCGCCGGTGAGGCGGTCGGCCAGTTCCGGTGGCATCTCGGCGCAGCCTGGCATATAGAAAAAACTGGACGCGCCGTCGGCGGAACTAATCTTGAGGGCAATGGTATCCTCTGGCTGGGAACCAAAATTCTCAGATGATTCATCCTCCAGCCACAAGGCGATCTTCCCCGGCACCGTAAAAGGTTCAACGATGATGCCCGACGTTTTTCCTTCCTTGGTCTTCAGCTCTATCGGCGTATCCATTTCCATGACCCTGCGATTCACAAAATCAGGGTTCAGCACATTGAAGATCTTGTTGTCCTGGAGAACCTTCTGGACCCGGCCCGTGGCGTAGACGGCAAGAGGATGGCTCTCGCGCAGGGTCAACAACCCGGTCACGTGATCCACGTCGCCATTGGTGAGAACGGCGCCGACGATGGGGCTGTGGCGCCCGGAATTACAGTTGGTTTGCAGGGCGGGAATGCTGACGATTTGTTGACCCAGATCGGGGGAGGCGTTGCACAGGAACCAGTTGTCGCCATCGGCGCTGACAGCGATGGAGGACTGTGTCCTCCGTAAAGTACCAGGCCCACCGGCTCGGACACGGTTACAAACGGAGCAACAGCAGTTCCATTGCGGGGAACCGCCACCGGCACCTGATCCTAGAACCAAAATCTTTAGCAAGAGCCAAACCCTCTCTGAAAAACCCCCGGCGGATGTGAACACCACCGGGGGTTTAAGAACGAAACTTAGGCCTCGGCGCAGGAGTAGTTGTTGATTTCGAGACCAACAGAGATTTCGGTAATTTTGGGGGTATTCCAGGCCATTAGTTTTCTCCTTAAATTAGTTTGAATATTTAGTCGCACCTACAACGCTAACTCTACTCCTGTGATACTGAACTGTTACTGAGTATATTATTCATCCAATATTCAGTTGATCAATATAGGTCTTTGACCCCATAGAAAGCCGTGACCAGAACATGAAAAACCCCCGGCGGATGTGAACACCACCGGGGGTTTTTTGAAACTGGCTGCGCTTTAGACTTCGGCGCAGGAATAACTGTTGATCTCAAGACCGACAGCAATTTCGGTAATTTTTGGAGTATTCCAGGCCATTAGTTTTCTCCTTATTGACTTGCATATGCTTAGTAACACTTCAGTGACGCCGATATTACCCCTGTGATACTGAACTGTTACTGAGTATACTGTTCATCTAGCGTTCATATTCAGAAGCGGGAGTGAATATCAACCCAGATTCGATACGTAATTTTCCCTTGGAATCCCCTTAGATTCCGGGAATTTTTGGAGGTTCCTAAAGATCTTAGGAATTTTTAGGGGATTATTTGCAGATTCTCCAAAATGACCTTGGCCTGAACGCCAAGTCTCTGTTCGAGGAGAACCGGCTCTTCACAGACAAAATCAGTCAGTTTATTCCGTTCGTCATAAATCCTCGTATTCCAGATAAGGGTTTCTGACAAACCCACATATTCCGGCGTTTCCTCTCCGAGGCCCTCTTGCTTCATCTTGCGCAATTCCTCGGCCAGACGGCCAATTCGCTCCCCTCTTACAATCTGCCGACGGTAAAATTTCTTGATACCTTTGATTTGTCGAGTGCGGAATTCGCTGGACCTTTTGAACAACCCGGAGAAAAGCATAAGCAGTTTCCCATCTTTGTTCTTTCCCAGGGTCTCCACGTAGCCATTGATAATGTCCGCTGATTCTTTGTCAGTTAGGGTTTCGTCCAGAAGTTCGTTGACGAGAGGGGGAAGTTTCTCGTCTTCCCACCAAGTATCGGAGAATTCTTCTATGGAGGGACCCTGCCAAACAGTAGCAAGTGGAATGTGGTCAACAAGCCTTTGCACACATGGCCATTCAGATTCGTAATCCTCCTCAGCCAGCCCTGAGCGGACTCCTGAAAAAACGAGACCGAGAAAGAACACAAACAAGAAAGCAAATTTTATAAACCGCATTTTTCTACCTGCACTGTCATGGAATTTAAAAATGTCTCTGCTATTTAACAACAAACTTACCGACCATGCCCCTCTCTTCCAATCCTTCTAAACTGAACTCGTAAACGCCGGTTCTAATAGGCACAAAAAAGAGCTCCGCCTCGCTTTTCTCGTATTCCTCGAAGGACAGTTCATCGACCACGGGAGTCCTGATCTCCACATCCTCCACTTCCAACTTTCGCACCCAGATATTCTCAAAGAATTCGGGTGCCACGAAGGCATATTCCTTAAAACCGCTGCTAGTGATCTTCAGGCGATACGCCTGGCCGGTCTCCAGCTGGAATTCCTTGCTCGACATGGCGTAGTCGCTTTCCTCGGAACCGAGCGTGAGTTTCAGCATTTTTGCCTTAACGGCTAGGTCGCCCTCGGCGGAAGCGCCCGCCGCTGGTAGAATCAGAGCAATAGCAAACAGGATCACTTTTAGAAAATGTGTCACGCGTTTCTCCTGTAATTTTTCCAACAGCTCCGCCTAGGCGCCGGCTTTGCGAGTGATCAGTCTGCGCCCCGGATCGTAGCCGTAAATGGCCAGCCCCAAAAACACCCCCGTCGCTATAACCACATAGGACAGAGATAGCCAGTTGATCTGGCCATAAAAGGCAAACCGAATCAGCTCCACCGCATGAGTAAATGGGTTGGCCCAGCAGATATTATGAAGAAGCAGGCTGGATTCCTTCATTTTCCACAGGGGATAAAGGGAAGAAGAGGCGAAGAACATGGGGAAGATCACGAAATTCATGATCCCAGCGAAGTTTTCAAGTTGTTTAATAGCCGATGAGAGGAACATGCCCAGGGCGCCCATCATCAAACCCGACAGGATCAAGGCCGGCAGAACGGTGAGCAAACCGATAAGCGGGGGCTGAATATCCCAAAACCAAGCAATCAGCAAAAAGGCATAAACCTGAATGACGGAAACCGCCACCCCTGCCAACAACTTGCAGACTAACAGGAACCAGCGGGGAAGCGGACTAACCAGCAGGGTGCGCATGCTTCCCATTTCACGGTCGTAAACCATTGAGAGTGAGCTTTGCATACCGTTAAAAAGCTGGATCATGGCCATCAGGCCGGGTGCAATATAGACCTCGTAGGTAATATAGGTCTCATAGGGCGGAATTATGGAGACCCCCAAAACCGAGCGAAACCCAGCAGCGAAGATAAAAAGCCACACCAGGGGGCGCACCATGGCGGAAAGAAATCTTTCCCGCTGATGCACGAAACGTAGGCCTTCGCGCCAGACGATGCCCACGAAACAGCGAAAATATTGCACGAAAGTCATTCTTCGGGCTCTCTCCTCACAAGGGTGGTAAACGCCTCGCGGATTGTTGCCGTTCCAGCCAATTTACAAACTTCATCCACACTGCCAGTAGCCAGGACCTTTCCTTCATGCAAGACCACAACTTGTTCACCCTTGTCTATCTCGTCGATCAGATGCGTGGCCCACAATACTGCCAAACCATCCTCTCGGCACAGGCCCCGCACATGGTCAAGGATGTCCTGCCGGCTGCCGATATCAAGTCCTACGGTGGGTTCATCCAAAAGTAGCATCTTCGGACGGTGCATCAGAGCGCGCGAGATTTCCACCCGGCGGCGCTGGCCACCCGACAGCTGTCTCACCTTGTGGTTGCTGCGGTTGATGAGGCTGCCCCGGTTGAGTTCTTCTTCGAGCCTTTCCTGAGCCTGGCTGCGACTGATTCCATGCAATGCAGCATGATAATGGAGGTTTTGTTCCACTGTCAGGTCCAGATCGAGTGTGGGTTGCTGGAAAATGACTCCGATCCGAGCCAAGGCTTGGGACGATTTGCGTCTCATGTCGTATCCAAAGATTTTGATGAAGCCGGAACGATTGTTATAGAGCCGCGTCACCAGAGAATAGAGCGTGGTCTTGCCGGCCCCGTTTTGGCCAAGTAGTACCATGAAGTCACCTGGATGAATCGTTAGAGCTACGTCATCAAGGGCCCGCGTGGACCCGAAGTCATGGGTCAGGCCAGCGACCTCCAGGGCCGCCACTCTCTCCTGATTTTTGGGCTGCGTCAGGGATGAATTACCACGCCCCATGGAAACCTTCCGACTTTTATAGATTTAATGGCTTTGAGTTTTTCTACATTGATGACAGTGATGTCATTGCTGACCCCGTTGGTACTGACCAGCAGCTTCCCATCAGAGGTCAGGGCAAGCTGCCAGACACGCTGGCCCACGAGAATGTATTTGATGACCTCCAGGGTCTGGGCATCGATCACTGCGATTCTGTTGGCTGGCCCAAGGGCGATAAATCCGTATTTACCATCGCTGGTGAGGCGCACGCCCACGGGTTGAATAGCCTCGTCACTGACCCCTGGAATCTCGAAGCTGATTTTCTTGATTAGTACATGGGTGTTGCCATCGAGAATCCGCAATGTGCCACCCACCTCCGATGTAATCCAAACCTGTTTACCGTCCTTGGTAAATACAGACACTCGGGGACGAGTATCTACAAGCACGTTGTCGACAATTTCATGGGTGTCGGTGTCGATGAAATGGGCCATATTTGTGGTCTCTGAGGTATTGACCAGAATCTTTCCCCCGGGGGTCATTCCCATACCTTCTGGCTCCACGCCGACGGGAATTTCGTCGATAATTTCCTTATCGATAACATCGGTCACGGTGACCATGTTGTCATCTTCGTTGGCGATATAGAGGGTACGGCCATCGGGATGAAGGATGAAAAGCTCCGGATCCGGCCCCGAAGGAAGATGGTATTTCACTTCCAGCGTCTTGGCGTCGAGAACTGTGATGCGGTTGTCGTCACTAGTGCAGACAAAAACCTCCGTTCCGTCCGCGTTCATGATGATCCCGCGAGGACGCTGGCCCACTCTCACAGTCTTAACCACTTCCAACTTATCCATGTCGACCATGGAGATGGTGTTATCCTTTTCGTTGGTAATGTAGGCTGTGGCGGCTTGTACAATGGGTGAAGGTACACTGCATACGGCTAGTATTCCGGCCCCTGCCAGCAAATGTTTAATTTGCATACTCGATTTCATTCAGCGCTCCGTTCCTAACAGCCCTCTTATCGGGAAACTTTCTGGCGACAATGTGGCGTCTAACCAGCTTTTCTGCACGTTGATTCCGGCTTGTCGTAGCCCAATGTGTCCACCTCACTGACTGGATGAAGAAACTCCTTTTGAGGTGAAACCGACACTAGGGAACGCGGTGCGGCAAGAAGAATGCGCTCCCGCAGCTGTCCGTTCCACGGCCGGTAGGTGACCTTGATGCCCTTATAGGCGGCCAGGGAAAAATCCGGTCTAAGCATAAACTTCCTGACTTTAGCTAAATCGGTCGACTTGGAGCGCGTTACCGCCTCGCCCACAGAACGCACCGCAATCCAAGCCGCATAATCCACCGATGTCATCCAGCGCCCCGCCGTGCGACGAAATCGATTCTGCATTTGTGCAGCACCCCATCGTTCATGGGTGCGGTGCCAGGCCGTGGGAACCAGCCCTTGGGTTCCTGCCACAAGTCTGGGATCCCAGGTGCGCCAGATTAGATATTCTCCGAATTCCCCGGGCTCGTCGGCGACAATCAGAACGTCATAGTCCACGTCCTGGGTAAAAACCGGGACCTCAGCAGCGGCGGTACGTCGGATATCCGCGGTAAAATCCCAAACTTTCTCTCCTGTAATCTCAGCACCGAATTTATTGGCGGCCCGTTTGACGGCCTGAGCGAACAAACGATCCCCCTTCCCAGGGCCGGTGACAAGAAACCATTCCTTCCACTTTTTTTTGATGAGGAACTGCGCTAAAGCGTCGGCCAGCATGGCGCGGCTTGGTATGGTATGCACAACGTTCGCCCGGCATTGATCGTTACGCAGGGAATCGTCTGGGGCGCTAGTGTTGTAAATCAGGACTCTTGCAGCTTCAGGAAGATCAGCAAGCGTCAGAATATCCTCGGCGGTGAGGTTTACCACCACATGCTGGTGGCCGTCAGCAACTAGTTTTTTAAATGCCGCCACAAGGTCACCATCTAGCGGGACGGTAACTTCGCTGAGAATGTAGTGCTGATTAAGAAACTTCCCCGTCGTGTTATTATCCTCTACAGCGAGGTGGGCGCCATAATAGCCTTCATCAGTAAGCACGGGATCAAGATTTGAAAGCGCCGGTGGCACTTCGATTTCCTGCAGTAGAAAGGCAATTTTTATCCTTTCCGTGGGCGAGCTGTCTTTCTTTTTGACATCCTTTTTCTTGCGGTGTTCTTCACGTAGTTTCTTGCGTTTTTCATCCCACGCTTTTCGCTCCTCAAGTTCCTGGAGGGTCTCCTCGCGCGCCAACGCAGGTTTGCTGGGAATGACGGAGAGGGCGAACACGCTGAGGAGCACGCCCGCAAGAACCGTCAAAAGCAATGGGATACGAATGCTATCCCTCAGAATGAAGTCTTTTCGGCGAAAAGGCATTTTTCTAGCTGGCTCAAACAGTTTTCCAGGGACACAGAAGCGGCGGGAGTATAAAAATACCGTATGAACATATTATGAACACACTCTGCCCCCCAACACAGGCTAAACTACGGAAAATCCATTGAAAAAGTAAGGGGAATTGGAGCGGGTGAGGGGAATCGAACCCCCGTCAAAAGCTTGGGAAGCTTCTACTCTACCATTGAGCTACACCCGCAAAATCCCCCGCAAAATAGGTCGGAAACGCCGCATCAGCAAGTTAGCCTCTCCGGTCTTTAGGGTATTCACTTTAGGATATGTCCATGCCCACTGACACGCCCTCTCCCCAGAGTGAATTGCAAAAGCCAAGATCTGGAAAATTTCGGAATCCAGACATTACTGAATCCGGAGCTCCACGGGCAAAAGTTACCCTGACAGCGTTGGAAACCTTATGGTTCAATACCGGAACCCTGTGTAACATTACCTGCCGTAATTGTTATATAGAATCGAGTCCCAAAAACGACCGGCTGGCCTACGTCAGCAAGGCGGAGGTGCGGCAGTTCCTCGACGAAGTCATTGCCAACAGTCTTCCGGTGGAGGAAATCGGCCTCACCGGCGGTGAACCTTTCATGAACCCCGATATCATGGCTATCCTGGCCGACTGCCTCGACCGCGGTTATCGTGTCCTGGTGCTATCTAACGGCATGAAGCCGATGATGCACCACAGCGCAGCGCTGATGGAACTTAACGCCCGCCACGGCCGCCGCCTAGTGATCCGGCTATCCGTGGATCACTACACCCCGGAATATCACGTGGCGGAACGGGGTTCTGGAAGCTGGGAACCCGTCATTGCGAGCATGCGCTGGCTTCACGAAAACGGGCTCACCTTTCATGTAGCGGGACGCACCTGTTGGGGCGAATCGGAAGAATCACTGCGGGAGGGCTACGCTAAGCTTTTCGCCGCGAACGGTATAACCCTCAACGCTAGCAACCCCGTTACCTTAGTCCTGTTCCCTGAGATGGATACCACTGATGATGTTCCAGAGGTCACGGAAAAGTGCTGGGACATATTAGGAGTTTCGCCCGACAACCTCATATGCTCTTCCTCCCGCATGGTCGTCAAACACAAAGGAGCCGACGCGCTTCATGTCATGGCCTGTACTCTTATCGCCTATGAGGAAGGATTTCGTATGGGACCGTCCCTGTCACTAGCAAGGACAGAGGTCAGCCTTAACCATCCCCATTGCGCTAGTTTCTGCGTTCTTGGAGGCGGCAGTTGTAGTAAATAATCCATTGGTTTCTTGACAAAACTTGGCTGCGTGGGCTTAATCGGCGCCATTGACGTGGTGATTTGAGCCGACCGGCTTGCGGCCACGTAAAGCGAAACGCTAAAAGGTCGGAGGTGAGTAGCCCCGGCCGTGGAGGTCGGGGATTTTTTTTGCTTCCATACAAGATTGGGTATGAAAAGCAAAGGATATGAAAGACTAGCAACATGGTTGATAGGAAAAAACGAAAAAAATCAAAGAGTTGGCGGCGTCGCACCCAAATGATCCGCGGCGGGCAGGAGCGCTCGGGGTTTGATGAAACCTGCGAGGCGTTGTATCTCACATCCGGCTACGTCTACGACCGGGCCGAAGAGGCCCAAGCCGCCTTCAAGGAAGAAATTGATCATTTTGTCTATTCTCGTTTTGGCAATCCCACGGTCTCCATGTTCGAAAAACGGATGGCGCTTCTCGAAGGTGCGGAGGCCTGCCGCAGTACGGCCACGGGTATGGCCGCCGTCTTCGCCGCCCTCATGTGCCAGTTAAAAGCCGGCGATCACGTGGTGGCATCGCGGGCGCTTTTCGGTTCCTGTCAGTATATTGTTACTGAAATCCTGCCCCGTTTTGGGATTGAGGTCACCATCGTGGACGGCACCGACCTTAACCAGTGGGAAAAAGCGCTCGGTGTGGAAACCCGAGCCGTGTTTCTGGAAACACCGTCCAATCCCACCATGGAAATCATCGATCTTAAGGCCGTAGCCGATCTTACCCATGCCGCCGGGGCCCGACTTGTGGTAGACAATGTCTTTGCTACGCCAGTTTTACAGCATCCACTGGAATTTGGAGCAGATATCGTTGTCTATTCCGCCACCAAGCATATTGATGGCCAGGGTCGGTGTATGGGCGGTGCCGTTTTAGGCTCAGCTGAGTTGTGCAATGATATCCTGAAACCCTTTGTGCGCCACACAGGCCCAGCCCTGAGTCCTTTTAACGCCTGGGTGCTACTGAAAGGGTTAGAAACCATGGAATTACGAACTGAAGCCCAGAGTAACAATGCGTTGGACATCGCCACGTATATGAGCGGCCTAAAAGGTGTGGCCAAGGTGATTTATCCAGGACTCACCAGCCACCCCCAACATAAACTAGCCATGAAACAGATGAGCGCCGGGAGCAACCTTATCTCTCTTGAACTAGAATGCCGGGATGGCGAAGATGGGAAGAAAGCGGCTTTCCATTTTCAGAACGCTCTAGAACTTATTGATATTTCGAATAACCTTGGGGACACGAAGAGCCTCATTACCCATCCAGCCACCACCACCCATCAGCGCATCGACGCGGAAGAACGTTCCCGCATGGGCATCAAAGAAAGCCTCGTACGTCTCTCAATTGGACTTGAAGACGTGGATGATCTGAAGGAGGATATAGCCCAAGCGTTGGAAACCATATAGTGGCTCCAAGTACCCAGAGATTACGTTTGAAACTGGACAAACATCCCCTCCAACGTCATATGCTTGAAAAGGGATGGCCAGCAGGCTTGAAGGGAGGAAAGCCTGTTAGATGTGATACCGCAACCGAAAGTGCGCAAAGGACTAGCATGTATCAGGAAACAACCCATTCGATTGCCGTTACGGTAACGCCGATTTACCTAGAGGAACAGTCGGAACCAGATGAAAACCAGTATATCTGGGCCTATCACGTGCAGATAGAAAACCAGGGCGCGCAAACGGTGCAACTCATCAGCCGTCACTGGCAAATCACGGATTCCAACGGCTTCGTCAAAGAGGTGCGCGGCCAAGGCGTGATCGGCGAGCAGCCAGTGCTTCATCCTGGAGAGACCTTCGAATACACCAGTGGCACGCCATTACCCACACCGTCGGGAATCATGCTGGGCAGTTACCATATGGTGGGGGAGGACGGAAAAAGTTTTGACATCACCATTCCTGCTTTTTCCCTTGATCTCCCCGACGAAGAACGGCGTCTCAACTAATCCGTTAATCCACTGCTAACCCCAGACTCACGCTGGTCCAGGAAATCAGATCTGCACTTTTAAACGGGGAACCCTAAGCCATGGCGGCGAACAAGAAACCACCGCGCAAACAAGCGGAAGAAGCCGTGAAGACTCTTCTGCGGTGGGCGGGCGACGATCCCGGTCGCGAAGGGCTTCAGGACACCCCCAAACGGGTGGTGAGCGCCTATGAGGAATATTTCTCGGGATACAAGGATGACCCCGTAGACATCCTCAAGCGCACCTTCACGGAGGCCGAGGATTATGATGAAATGGTGGTATTAAGGGACATCCGTTTCGAATCCCACTGTGAGCACCACCTCGCACCGATTATCGGAAAGGCTCACGTAGCTTATCTTCCCGATCATCGAATCGTTGGCATTAGCAAGCTTGTCAGGGTGGTGGAAATCTACGCAAAGCGCTTCCAGGTTCAGGAACGCATGACAGCCCAGATCGCCAACGCCATACAGGACGTTCTCAAACCAAAGGGTGTCGCCGTGGTCATTGACGCCGCGCATCAATGCATGACTATGCGAGGAGTCCGAAAACCCGGCGTATCCATGGTCACCAGTCACATGCTGGGCGGTTTTCGCACCAACATATCCACCAGAAGGGAATTCCTGGCCATGATTGGGGCGTCAGAAGGGATTCATACTCCCAACGTATGACCTTTGACAGCTGGCCTTTACGCCGCCCTGGCCACATCCTTCTCTGGACAGCGGCAGACTATGAGCGAATGATGTGCCCCCCAACAGGGCAAAAACGGACTTTTGCCAGATCGTGATCGATTTTCGACCCTTACTATTTGTTATCGGCATCCTGCTGACGACCCTAGCCTTCGTCATGTGCCTGCCCGCCATTGTGGACTGGTCCATGGACAACCCCGACTGGCAGGTGTTTACCGCTTCGGCGTTGATAACCCTCTTCCTTGGAATCTGTCTGATGCTCGGTAACAGAAGTGATAACTTTCGCTTCACCATCCACCAAGCCTTTCTTCTGACCACGCTGAGTTGGCTGACTATCGGCATGTTCGGGTCGTTGCCTTTTATGTTTTCCAATCTTGATCTCAGTTTTACCGACGCTGTATTCGAGGCCATGTCGGGTATCACTACTACCGGCTCTACGGTCATTACCGGCCTAGATTTTGCGCCCCCGGGAATTCTTCTGTGGCGAGCGCTCCTCCAATGGCTAGGAGGGATTGGTATCGTCGTTATGGCCATTGCCGTGCTTCCCATGCTGCGCGTGGGCGGCATGCAGTTGTTTCATATGGAATCATCGGACACTTCAGAAAAAGTCATGCCACGCACGGCGCAGATCGCTAGTGGTATCGGCCTCATCTACCTATTTCTTACCCTACTTTGCGCAGCCGCCCTCTGGCTTTCGGGCATGAGCGGATTTCAGGCTATCGCTCACGCCATGACCACCATCGCCACAGGCGGATTTTCGACCTCCGATAACTCGGTGGGCCATTTCAACAGCGCTACCATTGACATCATCATCACCTGTTTCATGATTCTCGGAAGCATGCCCTTTGTCCTTTACCTTCAGGCGGTGCGAAGTAATGTAATGCTGCGCAGTTCGTGGCGGCTATTCTTCACCGACAGTCAGGTGCGGTGGTTCCTGTCCATGATTTTCCTGGCCGTTGCAACACTTACTTGCTGGCAATGGCTGAGAGACGATGTGACGTTTCTTGAGGCGCTTCGCTATGCATCCTTTAATTCCGTTTCCCTAATGACAGGAACGGGCTATTCGACGACGGATTTCGGCCTGTGGGGAGGTTTCGCCGTATTGCTCCTCTTTTTCCTCATGGTGGTAGGGGGATGCGCAGGATCCACCACCTGTGGCATCAAGATCTTCCGCTTCCAGATAATTTACGCCATCGCCAAGGCCCAGATCGGGCGGCTTATGCAACCTCACGGGGTTTTTACTCCCTACTACAACCGGAAGCCGATCCCTCCGGATGTTTCCGAATCGGTGATGGGTTTTTTCTTCCTGTTTGTGCTGGTATTTACGGTTTTAGCCCTAGGCCTAAGTTTCATCGGCCTCGATTTTCTCACCAGCATGTCAGGAGCGGCCACGGCCATCGCCAATGTAGGACCAGGACTGGGCGAGATTATCGGACCGGCGAGAACCTTCGCCCCACTTCCTGATTCTGCAAAATGGCTTCTTAGCTGTGGCATGCTAATCGGACGCCTCGAACTCTTTACAGTTCTTATTCTGTTCGTCCCCAGCTTCTGGCGAGGATGATTCCTGTCGCCCCCATCAGGGGGTGTAGGTAATGCCGATGGCAACGTCGAAGGAATAGTAATTAGATTCGACTTTGTCACCACTGCCGAAGGGTCCCACGTTCACCTCGCCAAGATCTGTAAACCGGCCCTCCAGACCGACCCCCCAGTGCGGGGTCCAGTTGTAGATCGTTCCCGCCATCACCGACCAGGTGAAGTTATCCGTGTTGTTAATTTCACTGACAGTAGAATCGGTTGGAGGATCACGTCTTTCCGTGTCAGCCCTGTGGCGTGCCCAGCCAATACCAGCCCCAACATAGGGCCAGAATTTGGAGTCCAGGTCGAAATCATAATAGGCATTCGTCATGGCAAAAAGGGTCGCCAGATTGGTTGCATAACCGGCAATAAGAGAACTGTTTGTAGCGGATTTCGCCCGGTAATCGAGGTCGAAACGGTAACGGATTCCAGCTTCCAACTCGCCACGAATTGGGAAACCGTAATCTTTCCAGTTATAGCCCACAGCCAGGCTGTTGCCGAGGACTAGATCATCCTCGTGCCGTACTTCCAGAACATCATCACGTCCCGTACTGCCGATTAGTTCGTGATCGCGAGCGAACGAAACGCCACCGATGATATCGAAGGTATAATAGAGATTTCCCGGCCTATCTTTCTCCACAGCACCCATTCCTACGGCTTTGGAAGCCGGTACAGGCTCCAAAACTAGTTGCGGGATCTCTCCGCTGACCACTGGCGTGCTGGCATGCCGGGGTTCAGGAATCGGCTGTATATACGGCTGGGGTAGCACATTATAGGTAGAGGAGCCGTACCCAACATAGGCGCTTGGCGGGGGAGGATAACTCTGTGACAGGGAGGCACTGGGCGTAGCGGCATAGCCAGCACCCGTGTAGGTGGCAGGGGCGGCAGCCGGCCGGGCCGAGCCATAATAGGGCGGGCGGTAATTGATATAGGCGCTAGGAGGTGGAGGATATTTCTGCGGAAGAGAAGAACTTGATGTAGACGCATATTTGTAGCCATCAGGCGAAACAGTCACTGCGCCGTGGGCCCTCCCATCATAGATATCCTGAGCCTTCGCGGGGGATACCGCCGAGACACCGTAAAGAAAACAAGCTGCCAAGCAAACTTTTCTCAACACACAAACCTCGTTTGTCCCGCCATACGGTAACGACACAATTAAACTGGGATAGCAAAACGCATGTTCCCGAATATAATTCCATGAAAACATTATGTTATCAGAAAGTTGCCTTGTTGTGCTATCCTGAAGGTTTCCTGGGATAGCTTGAATCCTTCTCGCAAGAGGGGCTGTAAGCAGCTAAAAAAGCATCAATTCTTGTTGCGAAGCAGAAATTTTGTCAGGTGCTTCGGGATGTTTACTTCCAGGACGGCATTGAGTTCTCTCATCAATGCCTCGGTCATGGAAAACCAGACGCGTTCCCTTTGATCTAGACTGATGTCCTCAGGTACCGTCTGGGTGCGGGCCGCATGGGCAACAACAGAACCTGTGGAAAGTCTGTCGCCGCTCCGGACCTTGATTCGCACTTTCACTTTCATATCATAGCGTTCACTTTGCTCGTCTGTAAAATAGCCCTCGACCCCTTCTTTTTGTTGCTGCAAGGGCGCTTCCACAACACTAGCGTCCTCGACAATGAAGACTACGGTTCCACCCGCTTTACCACCAGCCCGGACGCGGTCCCGTCCCCAGTTCATTGCCGCAACCTGAACCGTGAACGGCAACAGATGCTCTATATGGGGCTCCTCTAAGGGTGCCGAAAATTTGGAAACCACTTCCACCTTGCCTACGTTGAAAACGTAGGAGCTCAGGTGGGTCCAAGTCAGTTCCGGAAAATCCTGTTTCGGCAGTGGCGTCTGACAGGCCGTCACCATGAACATGGGAAACACAAGAACGAACAATAACCACCACATCGGGGGTAGTCCGCCTTTTATTGCAAACACCAGCTCAGAATACCCTTCTGGGCATGAAGGCGGTTTTCTGCCTCATCCCAAACCACCGACCACGGGCCATCGATCACCGCATCCGTCACCTCCTCCCCGCGGTGGGCAGGAAGACAATGCATGAAGAGGGCTTGTTCGTTAGCTAATTTCATCAGAGATTCGTCAACTCGGAACGGGGCAAGCGTGCCGCGACGCGCCTTTTCGCCCTTATCCCCCATGGAAACCCAAGTGTCTGTAATGACGCAATCAGCGTTCTCTACAGCGACAACCGCTTCATTGCCGAGGAAAACCGCACCACCTTGGGCCTGTGCCCAGTCAAGGACTGCCTCAGGGGGGCCGAGAGAATCTGGGCAGGCTAGACGAAGCGTAAAGGCGAATTTGACGGCGGCATGAATCCAAGAGACAGCTACGTTATTGCCGTCACCGACCCACGCAAAAACCTTCCCGGCGACGGGACCGCGATGCTCCTCGAAGGTCATAAGATCGGCCATAAGCTGACAGGGGTGGGAATGATCGGTAAGACCGTTAATGACCGGCACGTTAGCATAGCCGGCAAGATTAAGAAGTTTCTCGTGCGAATCCGTGCGGATCATGATGGCATCTACATAGCGAGACAAAACCTGTGCGGTATCAGCAATGGTCTCACCACGGCCTAGCTGGGTATCGGTATAACTGAGCACCAACATCACCGCCCAATTGTTTCATGCCCACCTCGAAGGAAACCCGGGTGCGAGTGGAGGGCTTCTCAAGGATAAGTGCTAGGGTTTTCCCCTTCAGCGGCAAATCCCCTCCACGGAGGCTGTCACCACGTTTATAAGCGACGCCAAGGGAGAGAATGTCCCGCAGGACGCCCACCTCCATACCATCGAGGTCGAGAAAATGATTGAGTGAATTCATGTACCCTACTCCCATTCCCCGCAGGTTTTTTCCAAGATCGCCAAAGCTTCGTCCACATGGATCTCTTCGATGACAAGGGGCGGCAACAAGCGCAGCACATTGTTCCCAGCTGTCAGTGTCAACAGGTTGTTTTCTCGCAATCTCATCATAAGATCCTGGTTGGGGATGATGCATTCCAGCCCTAACATCAGCCCAAGACCACGAACGCCGGTGATCATTTTCCGGTGGCGTTGCGCCAAATCGTCAAGCCGCTCTCGTAAAAGTGTCCCCATGTGGACAATATGATCGAGAAACCCATCTCCCAAAAGAATATCAAGAACGGCATTGCCCACCGCCATGGCCAGGGGATTACCGCCATAGGTGGAACCGTGGGAGCCGCTATCCATGGCGGAAGCCGCCTTTTCTGAGGCCAGACAGGCTCCAAGTGGGAATCCACCACCGATGCCCTTGGCCACGGCCATGATATCGGGCGTTACGCCAGCCCATTCATGGGAGAAAAAACGACCGGAGCGGCCCACTCCGCACTGCACCTCATCAAAAAACAGTAACAGACCAAATTCGTCTGCCGCCGCGCGCAGGCCCCGCAAATAATCCTCCGGCGCAGGCAGAATACCGCCTTCGCCCTGTACCGGCTCCACAAGAATGGCAGCAGTTTCAGGGCCGATGGCCGAGCGCAGTGCGTTGAGATTAGCAAAGGGAACATGGTCGAAACCGTCCACCACCGGCCCAAAACCCCGCGTGTGTTTTTCCTGCCCCCCGGCAGCGATATCGGCCATGGTGCGCCCGTGAAAGGCGTTTTCAGCGCAGATTATCCGAAACCGCTCGTCATGCCCGGCAGCACAATGGTGCCGGCGCACTATTTTAATTCCCGCTTCCACGGCTTCGGCACCGGAATTACAGAAGAACGCTGTGTCGGCAAAGCTGTTGGCTACCAGACGTTCGGCAAGCTGCTGCTGGCCTGGAATCATATATAGGTTGGAACAGTGCCATAGCTTGTCGACTTGTTCCTTCAAGGCTTTAACAATGTGGGGATGGGCATGGCCGAGACTGGTGACACCGATCCCACTGGTAAAATCCAGGAATCGCCGCCCGTCTGCTGTAAAAAGATAGGCACCTTCCCCACGGTCAAAGGCCAGATCCGCGGGGCTATACGTAGGCAGGATAGCGGAAATCACGTCATGCTCCCGAAAAAGAGTAAAGAACGGCGTCAGGCTCCGCTCTTTGTCCCGGAAAAGCGCGGGATTATCAGTGTTTGACGGACCTCTGTCAACGCGCGCAAATAACCAAGCTACAGTGCCCGCCGGTTATGTCTTGAGCTTATAGCCCGTTGCGAACATACGCAGCGTCACCCAAGCCAATAGCAGATCCATGATTATCATAACGGTGATCCCCAGTGCCGGATCACTGTCCGACTGACCGATGAAACCATAGCGGAATCCGTCGATCATGTAGAAGAAGGGATTGAAGCGAGCCATCGTGTTCCAAATGCCTGGAAGCCGGTCAATGGAATAGAAAGTTCCTGAAAGAAATGTTAGAGGGGTAATAACAAAGTTTGTTACTGCTGCCATATGGTCGAATCTTTCTGACCAAATGCCACCGATAATCCCAAGCAAGGACATCATGGTGGATGCCGTAAGGGCGTGGAACAAGACGTAAAAGGGGAAATGGATGGTGTAGGGCACAAAGAATAGCATGGCGAGTGAAACGGCGACCCCCACCACAAGACCTCTCGTTACCCCACCCATGGTAAAGGCAAAGGTCATTTCTCCAGGGGAAAGTGGCGGCATCAGGATATCCACAATATTACCCTGCACCTTGGATATAAGAATGGAGGACGACGTGTTAGCGAAAGCATTCTGGACGATGGCCATCATAATCAGCCCCGGCACCAAGAATTCGCTAAACCCGACCGCACCCACATGGGTGACGGCCCGCCCCAGGGCCAGGGCTAACACGGCGTAGAAGAGCAATGTCGTTACCATGGGTGCCACGATGGTCTGGGTGAACACATTGAGGAACCGGCGCACCTCCTTCTGATAGAGGGTCCAAACCCCCAGCCAGTTCACAATCCCGATTTCCACGGATTGCGGTACGGACGGTGGTGGCATGTTCATATATTCAACACCTTTTTCGAGATTGGGAGAGATATATCCGTCATGAGCAGCCCCTTAAGCAACCGGTTATTCTATGTGGTCCTGTGAGAATCTTACACTCATGACAAAACCACTGAAACCACAACAGAAAACCAGATCAAAGCGAACCCCGCGCAAAGCTACCATGCGCTACCTGGAAAACGCGGCCCTCTATTATATGGAACGGTTTGCCAGCTCGAAGGCCAACTTGAGAAGGATCATGATGGCTAAAGTGGAACGTTCAGCTCGTTTTCACGGTACAGATCGGGAAAAAGGCGTGGCACAGGTAGAAGACATTATTGCCCGGTTCCTACGCTCCGGCCTTCTGGACGATGAAATGTACGCTAGATCTAAGGCCATTTCCCTACACCATCGGGGGTCGTCATCCCGTGCTATCCGCGCCAAACTTACTTCCAAGGGGGTAGACGGCCCCATCATTCATATGGCACTTGCCTTCCTGGAGGCAGAAGATCCCGATTCGGAATTTTCAGCAGCCATCGCCTTTGCCCGTCGGCGTCGCATCGGCCCCTTCAGACGGCAACGCCCGTCCGGTGACGACACAGGGGACCTGCAGCTGCATGAGAAGGACCTGACCGCCCTAAGGCGAGCCGGGTTCTGTTTCGACATCGCTCGCAGGGTCGTGGACGCCCAAAGTGAGGAGTCGCTATCTCTTGATAGGCGGCCTATATAATGGATCTTGCCGACTCTGGAAAAAGGATGCCCATTGTGTGGCGCCGTTACTAAAAATCCCTTGCATAAGGATCGATAGCGCATGTCCGTTACCATCTACCACAATCCCCGGTGCAGCAAATCACGTCAGACCCTGAATCTGCTCCAAGAACACGGGATCCAGCCAACAATCATCGAATATCTCGAAACTCCGCCTTCCGCGAAAAAGCTCGGGGAGATTCTGGTCATGCTGGGGCTCCGGCCTAGGGAATTGATGCGTAACAAAGAGGATGTCTATGCCGCAAGCAGTCTTGACAATCCCAATTTATCCGATGACGACCTGATCGAGGCCATGGTCAAACACCCAATCCTGATCGAACGCCCTATTATTCTAGCCAACGACAAGGCCACTATTGGCCGCCCCCCGGAACAGGTTCTCGAAATTATTTAAATACGGAAAGATGAGCCGGGGCGAAAGGTGAGATATCCGGTTCTAGATAGGAACAGTTCCCTGCTTGCCGGAGAAGAAGGCGGCGAACAACAGAGTCTGAAAAGAAAAAAATGGCGCGCCCGGGAGAACTCGAATCCCCAACCTTCTGATCCGTAGTCAGACGCTCTATCCAATTGAGCTACGGGCGCTTATCTTCTCTCCTTGGCCGTGGAACCGTGGCTTCTGTGGACACGACGATAGGAGAAGCTGGGGAAGGTAATAAAATCGCTGCAGAATGGCAAGAACGGCAACGCCCTAGCAAACAAACGACCTTATGATGCATACCAGAATCATGCTACATATTAGAATCGCATTAAAACCTTCTTGTGGCTGCTTCACGGTTTAGGTAGTATTAGCTAACAGTTTGGTGGGGGGAATTTTTCTTTATACTCCTTTTGTGCATTTCGCTAGCGCAGCTAGCGGTGCTCGTTTTTTGGTCATTGAAACCCGGGGGAGATGCTTTTCTGTGGCTTTTAGAAACATAGGTGCGGTGTTCTTCGGAGCGGTCCTCGCTCTAAGCGGTTGCGCTTACATCGGAGATGACCTCTGGCCGTCGCTCTCCGGCGATGATGAAGTCGAAGATGTGGAGGTCGTGGAAATTCCCGTGGCACCGGGAGAAACCCCCGCTGGCCAAGATGGCGCACCTGCTTACATGCCACCGCCCCCCGCTACACCGCCATCCCCCAGGGCACTGCCCCCTACACTGGGCAGCACTGATTTTTCGGTGGGGCCGGCAACGCCAGGACAACCCACAGGTACCTTCGTGGGGGGTAAGGTCGTACAACTACGCAACGATCTCAACAACCTTCAGGGCGCCCTTAACGCTCACAACAACGAACTACAGACCATTCGCGCCCAGGTAACTCAGCACACCCAGATCTACTACGGCCTTGTCGCCGCCATTCAGTCTCGTCTCCAGGTGGGCACCACGCCAGGCAATCCCGTCCTCACCCAACAGTGGAACGAGAGCCAGGTCCAGATTGAGCTCCTCGGTAACGACATCGCCCATATGAACAGCCTTTCCAACCGCGTCACGTCAGACACGGCGATGGTCGGGTTCCTTCTGGAATCCACCACGGCCGCTTTTGGACTTTCCGGAGCTATCGAGGAAGACCACCGCCAACTCGCCATCCTTGAAGATAATGTGGACAGAACCATCGTGGTCGTCGAGAGGCTTCTCTATGAACTCAATGGGGATATCAGGCGGCAGACCGAATATGTGGCCCGTGAGCGTAACAACCTCACCACGCTTGCGCTGGCCGTTAAGAAAGGCGAGTTCTTTGGCTCCCACATTAGCACCCGCATTGCGAAAGCCGCTTCAACGGAAGGATCCACAGGAGGGGATGTAGCCTTTTCACCGACCGACCGCCGCCCCTTGGTGGTTATCCGCTTCGACCGCAAGAACGTTGACTATTCGCAGGCCCTTTTCACAGCTATCAACCGGACACTGGACCGAAAGCCTGACGCCGTGTTCGATCTTGTCGCTGTGTCGCCAAGCGGTGGCGCCCCAACTCAACTTTCCATTAATGCGCATTCTGCGCAGCGCAGCGCTGAGGAAGTTTTGCAGACCTTGTCGGATATGGGACTTCCTGCCGAACGGGTAAAACTCTCCGCCATGCACAGCGGCGATGTGCAAACCAACGAGGTGCGTATCTATTTGCGGTAAGGAATCTCTCGCGTAGAAATATGTAAAAAAACCGGCGTTATTCTAGCATCGGTTTTTTCATGGATAGCATGGGCGAGACTAGGAAATCCTTACGGACTTTGACCCCGTCAGTAGAGGTCCAAATCAGTCACCCCTATTAGCCACAACTGGATGATTGTCGATGAGGCGGGTCTTGCCAAGATATGCCGCGGCTAGAACACGGGCGGCGGCTTTAATGCGAGAGACCGGTTTTAGGGTCTCGGCATCGCAGACTTCGAAATAATCAACCTTCGAAAACCCATCCTTCAGAAGCTCCCTTTTGCCTGCCTCCATCAATCCCTGGACCTCCTCCCCCGCCTGTAGGCCGGTTGCCACTTTCTGCAAGACCTTGAAAAGGGAAGGGGCCATGACGCGCTCTCGGGGCGAGAGATAAGCATTGCGTGAGGAAAGAGCGAGACCATCCTCTTCTCGGACCGTTGGCACGCCATCGATGAGGACAGGGATATCGAGATCGCGTGCCAGTCTTCGGATAATCTGTAATTGCTGGTAATCCTTCTCACCGAACACCGCCACATCAGGAAGAGACTGCAACAGGAGCTTGGTCACCACCGTAGCCACTCCTGCAAAATGGACCGGGCGGAATACCCCGCACAGGCCCTCGGTGAGTTCCGATACACGAACGGAAGTCGCAAATCCATCGGGATACATTTCTTCCATCGTGGGCGCATAAAGCACGTGGATGCCCAATTCCTCGAGAATTTCTATGTCACCAATCTCGTCGTGGGGATAGATGCTCAAATCTTCGTTCTTTCCAAACTGGGTAGGATTGATGAAGAGAGAGACTATAACCCGATCGCAGGTCTCAAGGGCCCGTCTCACCAGCGCTATATGCCCCTCGTGCAGCGCACCCATAGTGGGAACCAGAGCGATGCGCTCATCTTCATCGCGCCATGCCGCCGTCTGGTCACGCAGTTCGGGAACCGTACGTATAACGGAAATACCGTAAGTCTGCATCATTCCGCCATCCCCTCAAAGGCCCGTGAAACAGGAAAGTGTTCTAGACGGCCTTGCGGCTGACGCTGGCGATTTTTGCCTTTCTCTTATCGGCTCCGAAACAATGTTCCGGCCCGGGGAAGCGCCGTGAACGCACATCAGCGGCGTAAGCAGCTGCAAGGTTGGAAATTTCCTGGCCTAGATCGGCGTAGCGTTTCACGAATTTAGGCGTGAAATTGGAAAACAGCCCTATCATGTCCTCGGTCACGAGAATCTGGCCGTCACAAGCATTGGAAGCGCCAATGCCGATAGTGGGAATGGAAAGCAGAGAAGTAATCTCACGGGCAACGGGTTCCCAGGTACTTTCGATCACCACAGCGAAGGCCCCTGCCTCCGCAACGGCCATGGCGTCTGCAATGATACGCTTGGCTTCCATGGCGTCTTCGCCACGCGCCTGGTAACCGCCGGTTTGGTTCACCGATTGGGGCATGACCCCGATATGGGCGAGGACCGGAATATGCCTACGAGTGAGAAAGGTAATGGTGTCGGCCATTTCCACTCCGCCTTCCAGCTTTACCCCGTTAGCACCGGTTTTCTTCAAGGTCAGGGAGGCTGAGCGGAAAGCCTGTTCTGGGGATTCGTGATAGGAACCGAAGGGAAGGTCGATAATCACACAAGCCTGTGACGACCCCCGCATGACAGCAGCGCCATGAGCAATCATCATGTCCAGCGTCACCGGCAGGGTGGTTTCAAAACCGTATAGCACCATACCCAGAGAATCCCCCACCAGGATTAGGTCTGTATGTGGGTCTACCTGCTTGGCTGTAGGGGCAGTATAAGCTGTCAGACAGACCACTGGTTCACTGCCCTTTCGGGCCTGAATATCCGGCACAGAAATACGGCTTATACGGCTAAGGGCACTCACTGGCCTGTCTCTCCTTACACTATTCCTGCAACATTCCAACTGCGATACGACCGCCCAAGCATGTCGTGCGCTGCAACATAACAGGGGAAGAAGGGTTATACTGCATTCCCCGGATTGGTCAAAGTCTCTCCCAAAACCTAATTTACGGCAGCTTTCTCCACCCCCACGGAATCAGGAGATCATGCTCCATCGAGTATTATGATTTTTCCCCGATATATGTTGAACTTCTGTCCCATGTTTCATTCACGCTTTTTGTTTCTCCTCGGTTTCCTGTTTCTATGCGGATGCGTACCGCCGTCTGATGGCCGCTCACAACCCAAAGGTACTACTAACGTCTCGGGCAGCATTCCTGCGGCCCAAGGACAACGATTCATGGTGGCGGCAGCCAATCCCCACGCGGCGGAGGCCGGGCGACATATCCTGCGTCTAGGCGGCAATGCCGTAGATACCGCCATCACCATGCAAATGGTTCTCAACTTGGTAGAACCACAGTCCTCGGGCATCGGCGGTGGTGGATTCCTGCTCTATTACGACTCTGCCAGTGACGAGCTTTCCACCTATGACGGTCGGGAGACGACGCCAACAGGAGCAACGGGGGATATGTTCCTTGATTTTTTCGAAGAGCCACAGGCGTTCTTTGAAGCTGTTGTAGGGGGCAAGTCGGTGGGTGTTCCGGGACTGCTGCGCATGCTGGAATTAGCCCATCAACATCACGGCAAGCTTTCCTGGAAGTCCTTGTTCTCTCCTGCCATCAAACTAGCCGAGAGAGGTTTTGCCATTTCACCGCGCCTGCATGGTTTAATCGCCCGTGATAAATATCTGCGCACATCTGCAGCCGCGAAGGGCTATTTTTACACCCCTGAGGGTGATCCCCTTGCTGTGGGAGAAAAACTGGTCAACAGGCCCCTTGCCCGCACCTTTCGCGCCATTGCGCAAAACGGGACCAAGGTCTTCTACGAAGGTTGGGTGGCGCAAGATATAGTGGCCGCCATCCGAGAGGCCCCGGACAATCCTGGAACGCTCTCTCTAGCCGACCTTGCGGCCTACAAGGCGAAAGAGCGCCGCGCCCTGTGCCGCCCCTACCGGCGCTGGCAGATCTGCGGCATGCCACCACCTTCTTCCGGTGGCATTACTCTCTTGCAGAGTCTCGGTATTCTGGAATCCTTTAATCTTGCTTCGCTAGATCCCGCAACAACGGAAACAGTTCATCTCCTGGCAGAAGCCACACGTCTGGCCTTCGCCGACCGCAACGCCTATCTCGCTGATCCTGATTTCATTTCCGTACCACAGCAGGAACTTCTCGATTCCGGCTATCTCTCGGAAAGGGCGAGCCTTATATCGCCCCACAAGAGAATAAAACGGGTTTTTCCAGGCACACCCGACCACCTACAGCAACTTAACCTGATGCCCGGAGAGACTTTTGGCTACCCCTCTACTACTCATATCAGTGTGATCGACGGAGAGGGCAATGCCGTCGCCATGACTTCCAGTATAGAAAACACTTTCGGCTCGCGCCTCATGGTGCACGGCTTCCTTCTCAACAACCAGCTCACCGATTTTTCCTTCCGCCCGAGGGCGGCAGGAAAAGAAGTGGCGAACCGGGTGGAGCCGGGCAAACGGCCACTCAGCTCCATGGCGCCCACCTTGGTCTTTGCCGAGAAAGGAAAGCTGGCTCTGGTGCTGGGGTCTCCCGGAGGAACAAACATCATCCCCTACGTTCTCAAGACCGTTGTGGCAGTGCTCGATCAGGGACAGAACATCCAGCAAGCTATCAACCTCCCCAATCATAGTAATCGTGGCAGCATCACCGTGATCGAGAAAGGAACGCCCTTGGAAACGCTGGAGTATAACCTCACCCGCATGGGGCATGAAGTAGTCATCCGACCCATGACCAGCGGACTGCACGGCCTTCAAGTGACGCCAGACGGATTGCTGGGCGGAGCTGACCCTCGCCGTGAAGGCGTGGCCTTGGGTGATTAGCCATCCATTACTAATCCGAATCCACGGCAAAATAAGGGGCTATCCGCGGGCAAGAGGGGCGAAGGGGGTTTGAGTTCCGCGTGCCCCCCGTTTCTCACAGTATCATTCCTGGCGAGTTTTAAGTCGCTTGTAAATCACCGGGATCACAGTCAATACAGAAAGCCCTACAAGGGGCAACAGAATTTCGGGCTGTAAAATGATATTGAGATTGGGCATGGCATCCTGATCGAAAAACACGCCAAGACCGTTGCCCAGGCTAGCGTAAATAAGGGTTCCCGGAATGATTCCGATCAATGTTGTGATAATGAAAGCTTTTAATCCCACTCCCAGAAAAGCCAGGGCCAGATTAACAATCCAAAACGGGAAAACCGGCACCAGGCGAAGGAAGAGAAGATAACTCCAAGCGTTTTCATGGAACTCCTCCTCGATTTTCCGCATGGCCGACCCCGTCCGTACCCGTAGGGGTTCTCCCAAGCCCGTGCGTACGGCCAGGAATAGCACCGTGGCACCAATAGTGGCGCCTGCCACCGCAATCATCCCGCCACCAAGGGTGCCGAACAGGAACCCTCCGGCGAGAGTGAGAACTACTCCGCTAGGCAGGGAAAACGCGATGGCCACGGCGTAAACCGCCATATACGCCAGAACAGCCACAAGGCCGTTCCATTCCACAAAATCCAGAAGCAGCCCCCGATTAACTTTGAAGGTTTCAAAGGTCAGGTATTCCGAGCCACCGAGAAAGAGAAATGTCCCCAGCCCGCCGGCAAGAACGAGAATGGGCAGCATCCTTGTGAAAGAAAATTCCTGAATTTGTTTTTCTGGTTCACTCACAATTCTTACCTAACAAATAAGGGTATCCTCACCTCGGTCCCTCTCTTCCATCTAAGCACAATGGCCCCTTCTCAACTACTTACCTCTACGCGAAACCTAGTTGAGAAAACGATGCTAACTCCACGAGAAAAGACGATTTTTCTGACCGGATTTTCCCTGTAAGCAACATTGACTTCACCGGCTCCAGACTTTATACACCCGTCCTTATCCTGAACTCCCAAGACATATCGGAGTCGACCCTTGAAACGCACCTATCAACCAAGCGTGCTCGTTCGCAAGCGCCGGCACGGATTCCGTTCCCGCATGGCTACCGTGGCGGGCCGCAGGGTGCTGGCAAAACGCCGCGCCAAGGGCCGCAAGCGCCTATCTGCCTAAATCTTATGCCTCCCGTCATCGAACGCCTCAAACGGCGGTCGGACTTCCTCCGCGTCGCAGCCGCGCGCCGCAAATCGGTGACGCCTAGCCTGATTCTCCAGGCCATGGTCCACGAGCCGCTCCCTTCCGGGAAATCTACGGAGAAAAACATGTCAATACGCGTGGGGTATACCGCCAGTAAAAGAGTGGGCGGCGCCGTAGAACGAAACCGGGCGCGCCGCCGTCTCCGCGCTGCGGTCGCCAAAGTCATCCCGGAATACGCCAAACCGGGATATGATTTAGTCCTCGTCGCCCGCAAAGGGACATTGGCCCGTCCTTTTCCTAAGCTTCTGGATGACCTTGTAAAGTCCCTAAAACGGCTTAAAGCCTATCGTTCTGTTTAAGACATCCGGTGCCCGCATGAATCCTGCACAACATCTGCTGCGCGGTCTAATCCGTGGCTATCAGACTCTGATTTCCCCGGTTATTCGCGGAAGTTGTCGATATGCGCCAAGCTGTTCTGACTACGCTTTGGAGTCGGTTACCCGCCATGGCACCGTGAAGGGAATTTTTCTCGCCATTGGAAGGATTGCCCGCTGTCACCCCTGGGGCCATCACGGCCATGACCCGGTGCCACGCATGTTTGTGACTTTTCGCCACGACCGTTTTCTCCGCTTCCCATCCTTAAACCGGGGAGAAGATTACCATGAATGAGCAACGCAATCTTTTCCTGGCGATTGTTCTTTCGCTCCTGATTCTGGTGGGATTCGAATATTTTTTCAGCCCGCCGCCGCCGATCCGAGACACTACCGTCTCCCAAGAGGAAGGGGACAGAGACATGGCTCCAGAAGCGCCTGTCCTTGAAAGCGGTGGCGGAGATATTACACCTGTACCATCTTCAGTGCAGCCCACGACGTCTCTTACTGAGAAAAGCAAACACTTTTCCGTCACACGGGAGAAAGCCCTTTCCGAAAGCGGCCGCGTAAGGATCGAAACGTCCCAACTTGTAGGCTCCTTAGCACTAACTGGCGCCAGGATTGACGATCTTATTCTTATAAAATACCGCGAAGCCCTTTCACAGGAGAGCCCATCCATCCACCTTCTCTCACCGCCCGGCGGGCCTAATGCCTATTTCGCCCGCCATGGGTGGTGGACAGCAGGACCCAAGGGGGGGGGTGTGGTTCCCGATGGGAAAACAGTCTGGCGCCTGAGCGGTGGCAAGGTATTGTCTCCTGGCAGCCCCGTCACACTGAGCTGGGATAATGGACAGGGGCTGGTTTTCAGTAAGACCTTTGAAGTGGATGACAACTTCATGTTCACCGTCATCCAGAAGGTGGAAAACAGGGGCCAGAAAGAAGTCTCGCTTTATCCCTATGGGCTAATCTCACGCGCGGGAACACCCAGCACCCTAGGTTTCTATATCCTCCACGAAGGTCCGCTAGGGGTCTTCGACGGCACACTGAAGGAAGTGGATTACGATGAGCTTCAGGAAGACCATAAGATCAGCCAGACCACCACCGGAGGATGGCTAGGAATCACGGACAAATACTGGCTTGTAGCCCTAGCCCCGGGCCAGGGAAATCCGGTCGACACTAATTTCAAATATACTAATGTGAACGGCCAAGACAGATATCAAACTGATTACCTAGGTAGGAAATACGTTCTTGCGCCGGGTAGCAACGCCGAGGTCTCCAGCAATTTTTTTGCCGGGGCCAAGGTTGTTGAACTGCTCGACACCTATGCCACTACGTACGGTATTGACCGGTTCGACTTGTCGGTGGATTTCGGCTGGTTCTATTTTCTCACCAAGCCTATTTTCTATGCTCTGAATTTCTTCAACCGAATTTTTGGTAATTTTGGTCTTGGTATTCTTGCCCTGACCGTTGCCTTCCGGCTTCTCATGTATCCTCTTGCAAATAAATCCTTCCGATCCATGAACGCCATGAAGAAGCTACACCCGCGGATCACCGAACTGCGAGAGCGCTTCGAGCAGGACAAGGCACGCATGAACCAGGAAATGATGGCGCTTTATAAGCGAGAAAAGGTCAACCCTGCGGGAGGTTGTCTTCCCATGCTGGTTCAAATCCCCATCTTTTTCGCCCTTTATAAAGTACTGTTTGTCTCCATCGAGATGCGCCAGGCGCCGTTCTATGGCTGGATTACCGATCTTTCCGCGCCCGATCCTACCTCCATATTTAATCTGTTCGGACTTCTTCCCTTTGATCCGCCGTCCTTTCTGCATATCGGCGTGTGGCCCATCCTGATGGGGCTAACCATGTATCTTCAGCAGAAGCTCAATCCGCCCCCAGCCGATCCCATTCAGGCCAAAATCTTCCAGTTCCTACCCCTCATCTTCACCGCTCTACTGGCCAATTTTCCGGCGGGTCTTGTGATTTACTGGGCCTGGAACAACGTGCTGTCCATCGGCCAACAATGGTTCATAATGAGAAAAATGGATGCGCCAGCGGAGAAAAATTAAAAGCGGGAGATGAACCATGACCGGGGCGGATCAGGATGCAGCGGCCGGGATCACACCTGAATCACTAGAAAAAGGGCGCCGTCTTTTTGCTGCAGAATGTCGTTTTATCACCGCAGCTACGACGGCGGAAAACCTTCCCCCCAGCACCATGCCGGAAGTGGCCTTTGCCGGCCGCTCCAATGTGGGAAAATCGAGCCTCATCAACACGCTGACCGGACGCAATACCCTGGCACGCATTTCCCAAACGCCGGGGCGAACCCGCCAGATTAATTTTTTTATCCTCAACGAACAGATGATGCTCGTGGACCTTCCAGGTCACGGCTATGCCGAGGCTCCGAAGCAGGAGATAGCCAGATGGACGGCACTCACCGATGCCTACTTTCGAGGACGCGTCACCCTGCGACGACTATGCCTCCTCATGGATAGCCGCCACGGTGCTAGAAAAATCGACTGCGAACTCGTGGACCGTCTCGACACCGCTGCCGTCTCCTATCAGATCATACTGACCAAGACCGACAAGACCAAGGAGGGGGATTTGTCACAGTTAAAGGAACGATTGGTTGAGAAAATGCGCGTGCACCCCGCCTGTCACCCTTGTATTACTGCCACCAGCGCTCGTGAGGGAACGGGAATTCCTGAATTGCGTGCCATGCTCGCAGGGCTGTGCGAAACTGGGTAGTGTCTTTGGAGGGATTTTTACTAAAAAAGCAATTATTTAGCTTGACTTCTATTACTTAAATCGTAAATTCCCATTATGTCCACCGTAGCTGACCGCATCATTGCCCTGTGTGGCGGGCCTCAGACCGTGTCCGAATGGCTCGGTATCAGTCCCACCAGTGTCTATCGCTGGACCTATCCAAAGGTCAATGGCGGCACCGGGGGGCATATTCCACAAAAACACATAGAACCGCTTCTGAAGGCGGCCGGGCGGCGCAGCAGTCCACTGACCTTGCAGGACTTCTTCGACGAATCGCCGCTTCCCTCCGGTAACAAGGGAAAAAATGGCGTCTCTTCACATATTCACGATGCCTGGCTGGCTAAAGCACGGACGCTTTCCCAGGCGCTGCCTTACATGCGCAACTACGGCGGCAAGACTTTTGTCATCAAATTTGGCGGTCACGCCATGGGCAATGCAGATCTGGCAAACCTGTTCGCCCGCGATATTGTCATGCTTAAACAGGTGGGAATCGATCCCATCGTGGTGCATGGTGGCGGCCCGCAGGTCGGCAGCATGCTAGAGCGGCTGAAGATCAAGAGTTCTTTTGTGGGTGGGCTGCGGGTTACCGACAAAGAAACCGTGGAAATCGTCGAAATGGTGCTTTCGGGATCCATCAACAAGGAAATCGTTTGGGCCATCCAGTCAGCCGGCGGTAATGCCGTGGGCCTGTCCGGTAAGGACGGCTGCCTCATCATGGCTAAAAAGCTTGCGCGCAGGAAGCGGGACGAGGATTCCGATATTGAGAGCATCCTCGACCTCGGTTTCGTCGGTGAACCGGCGTCCGTCAACCCGCATATTTTGGAAACATTGAAGGAATCGGATATCATCCCGGTCATTGCCCCCATCGGGGTGTGCCAAGACGACACGACTTATAACATCAACGCCGATACCGTGGCCGGGAGCGTCGCCGAGGCTATGACGGCCAAGCGCCTGCTGATGCTCACCAATGTAGACGGGATCAAGGACAAATCTGGAAAACTGATTCCGGAACTAAGCATCGAACAAGCCAAGGAACTAATCGCTGACGGCACCATTCATGGCGGCATGATCCCCAAAGTAGAGACCTGTATCCTAGCTGTTCAGGGGGGGGTGGAGGCCGCCGTCATCATAGATGGCCGCATACCCCATTCCCTGCTTCTGGAAATCTTCACCGAGCATGGCGTCGGCACGCTGGTCTGCCGCGCCTGAAAAACTCACGGACCATGCACACCAAGACCCCTTCTGCGAAAAAAAATGGCCCTGCTCGCGGCGAGGCGGGACCGGAGCATGTCCCCGACCCTTCCCTGAAGCATGTAGAGGACTGGATCTTCGACCTCGACAATACGCTTTACCCTGCGAATTCCAATCTTTTTGCCATTATTGATCAACGCATGAAGGCTTTTATCGAAGCTGAGCTAGGACTTGAAACCGACGACGCCTTCAAAGTCCAAAAATCCTATTTCCGAAAATACGGAACCACGCTTTGTGGTCTCATGCTTCACCACGGTACCGATCCCCATGTCTTCCTGGACTACGTTCACGACTTTGACCTTAGCCCACTGTCGCCCGATCCAGAATTAGCCGCAAACTTGGGGAGGCTGAGGGGGCGCAAAATCATTCATACCAACGGCTCCGGCGATCATGCCAGAAAGGTCCTCGACCGACTGGAAATTGCAGAGTTCTTCACAGGCATTTTCGATATTATCAAAGCGGATTTCATCCCCAAGCCAGAACCCGCCGCCTATCACCGCTTGCTTGAGCGCTTCAGGCTGCGTGCGGAAACTACCGCCCTGTTCGAGGACGTCCCGAGAAATCTCGTCTCTGCGGCGAAAATAGGCATAACTACCATTTTGGTGCGCAACGACACGTGCTGGGCGGAGGAAGCCGAAAGCTACGACCATATTCACCATGTAACAGACGATCTGTCAGGCTGGATCGGTGAATTGGTGGCCACCCGTACTTCGCAAGGTACTAGCCCCGCATAATCTCCCCATGTCAAGGCGTTGACAGGGCAAGCCTGCTGCCGCATGTTCCCACTTTCTTTCCCCTATTTCCCCTGCTTCAGGGTTTTTATGATGTATTCGAACTTGCAAAAAATCATTGATGATGCTTGGGAAGCACGTCAGGAAATCGATGTCCATACTGAGGGTGAACTCCCCGAAGCTGTGGAAAAAACATTGAATCTTCTGGATTCTGGGACTGTCCGCGTGGCCGAGAAAAAAAATGGCCAGTGGCACGTCAATCAATGGCTGAAAAAAGCCATTCTTCTTTCCTTCCGGCTCAAGGACAATGTAGTGATCCCGGTCGGCCAAAGCGAGTCTAGATGGTACGATAAGGTCTCCTCCAAATTCACGGGGTGGAACGAAGAACGCTGGCAACAGGCAGGCTTCCGAGCCGTGCCCAACTGCGTGGTGCGCCATTCGGCCTATATCGCGCCGGGAGTGGTGCTCATGCCGTCTTTCGTCAATCTCGGGGCTCACGTAGATTCCGGAACCATGGTGGATACTTGGGCCACGGTGGGATCCTGCGCACAAGTGGGAAAGAACTGTCATATCTCAGGGGGTGCGGGGATCGGAGGTGTTCTTGAGCCTCTCCAGGCAGGCCCGGTAATTATTGAAGATAACTGTTTCATCGGCGCCCGTGCCGAGATTGCCGAAGGTATCATCGTCGAAACTGGTTCAGTGCTTTCCATGGGAGTCTATATCAGTGCTTCCACAAAAATCGTCGACCGTGCCAGTGGCGAGATTTACTATGGACGGGTCCCCGCCTATTCGGTCGTGGTATCGGGAACCATGCCGGGCAAACCGCTACCCGATGGGTCCCCCGGGCCATCCCTCTATTGCGCGGTCATCGTCAAACAGGTGGATGAAAGGACCCGCTCAAAGACTTCGATCAACGACTTACTCCGCGATTGAGGCGCGCTAGAGTCCTATATGAGTGCCAACCCTCTCGACCTAGCCCGTACCCTCATCAGTTGTCCAAGCGTGACACCAGAAGACGGCGGCGCACTAGCGGTTCTTGAAGAAGCCCTCGGAAAACTGGGCTTTTCCTGTCATCGGATGACATTTTCTGCACCCGGAACGCAGGATGTAGACAACTTGTACGCCCGCATCGGCGATAAGACGCCCAACTTTTGTTTTGCCGGGCATACTGATGTCGTTCCGGCGGGAGACGTGGAGGACTGGAGCGTAGACCCCTTTGCCGGCGTGGTTGTCCAGGATAGGCTCCTGGGGCGTGGGGCCGCAGACATGAAAGGTGCTATCGCCTGTTTTGTGGCCGCTAGCGCCCGTTTTCTAAATCAGCACGACAAAGTTTTTCCCGGCTCTATAAGCCTGCTCATCACCGGCGACGAGGAGGGCCCAGCCGTTAACGGCACAGCAAAAGTCCTCGATTGGATGAAGGATCGCGGAGAAACACTGGATGTCTGTCTGGTGGGTGAGCCTACGAACCCCGAATATCTGGGTGAAACCATAAAAATTGGCCGCCGCGGCAGTCTTAACGGTTGCCTAACGATTCCCGGGACCCAGGGCCATGTCGCCCATCCCCAGTGCGCCGATAATCCCATCCCGCGCCTGCTACACATGCTTAGCAAGATTACCGAACGGCCGTTGGATGAAGGGACCGAACATTTTCAGCCCTCGAACCTTGAGATCACCTCGGTGGATGTGGGGAATCAGGCCCCTAATATAATCCCGGCGCGAGCCGTGGCCCGGTTCAACATCCGATTCAACGATACCCATAGCGGCGCCGCACTGGAGCAATGGCTGCGACAGAGCTTCGATTCCATAAATAGGGACTATCAATTGGATGTTAAGATATCTGGCGAAGCCTTCTTCACCCCGCCTGGCAATTTCAGCAAGCTGGTTGAGAATGCCGTTTCAGACGTTACCGGGAAAACACCAGAACTCAACACTTCCGGCGGCATTTCGGATGCTCGGTTTATCCGTCATTTCTGTCCCGTCGCCGAGTTCGGACTTGTGGGAGCTACCATGCATAAAACAGATGAAAGCGTGGCCATTGAGGACCTCGAGGCGCTCACAGAAATCTACCTCAGGGTCCTCGACAGATATTTCCAGACCTCTTGAGGCCGTGGAACATAAATAGTGACCCTCTGTAAAATTGCCACCGGTATCTAAGCGCCTAGGAGTTATTGCTTCTTTTTCTCTCCGTAAATAGCTTCGAGAAAATATAGCCCTTCCGGCGGAGCGGTAGGTCCGGCGGCACTACGGTCACAGGCGGCCAATGCGTCTACCACCTCCCCGGTGGTCCATTTGCCCTCCCCCACCCAAGCAAGAGTGCCTGCGATGATACGCACCTGGTTGTGAAGAAATGACGGAGCGCGTAACAACAGCTGGATTTCCTCGTCCTGACGCGTGACCACAATATGGTTCATGGTCTTTTTTGCCGATTCCGCCTGACAATGGACAGAACGGAAAGAAGTAAAATCATAAAAACCCACAAGAGCCCTCCCCGCTTCGGCCATAGCCTCGCTGTCTAGAGGCACGATCACGTGCCAAGCTCGCCCCTTATCCAAAGTCAACGGCGAGCGGCGGTTTATGATACGGTAGAGATAGGCCCGCTCAGTGGCCAAAAATCTGGCGTGAAAATCGTCATCCACCAACTCGGTAGCCAGGATTGAAATGGCGGCGGGTTTCACGTGAAAATTGAGGGCATCGCGGATGGTATCCACCTCAGCCGCCTCCGCGAGGTCGAAATGGGCCACCTGGCCGAGTGCATGAACACCGGTATCGGTACGGCCGGCACCGAACAGTGTGGTTGCTTCGCCACAGAACTTCTTGATGGCTTCTTCCAGGACTTGTTGCACCGACAGGTCGTTCTCTTGGCGCTGCCAGCCCACAAAACCGCCGCCGTCATATTCTATGGTCAGCTTATAACGCGGCACAGATGCTTAGCCTTCCGGTAAGACGGTGCGTGCGGGAACGGGAAAGCCGCGCAGGAAGCTCTCAACTTCCATGGCCGACTTTCCGGACCGTTGCAGATGGCAAATCCGAAGCACCCCTTCGCCGCAGGCAATGGTGAGCTTGTCGTCCAAGACCGTGCCTGGTTTTTCCCCGCCACCTGCCAGATCCTTAGCCGAGAGAACCTTGATACGCTCGCGTTTTCCCGCGGTCTCATATTCGAACCAGGCACCTGGCCAAGGCGTGAAGGCGCGCACCTGGCGCTCCAGTTCACTCGCCGGACGCTGCCAGTGAAGCCGGCCTTCGGCGGGGGTCAGTTTTTTGGCATAAGTGATCCCTTCCTGAGGTTGCAGACGTGGCGCTAGCGTACCCTCCGCCGCGGCCTCCAAGGCCATGACCATCAGTTTTGCACCCAGTTGGGAGAGTTCGTCATGGAGGCTCCGGGCCGTGGTCTCCGGGGTTATGGGGACGGAGTTAGCCAACAGAATATCTCCAGCATCAAGCCCTTCCGTCATTTTTATAATGGTGATGCCAGATTCCTCATCCCCTGCGAGGATAGCGCGTTGTATAGGTGCAGCGCCGCGCCAACGGGGCAACAGCGACGCATGGACGTTAAGACAGCCCAGAGACGGGGCGTCGAGGAAGGCGGCGGGCAGGAGCAATCCATAGGCCGCAACCACGGCGGCATCCGCCTTGTACGCGGTAAAGGCCGTCCATTCCTCCGGACCTTTTAGGCTCTCCGGAGTATGCACGGGTATTCCCTTCGCTTTGGCATAGACATGAACCGGGGCGGAGTGCTCCTTCTGTCCCCTGCCAGCGAGACGGGGGGGCTGGCTATAAGCGCATTTCACCTCATGACCAGCCTCAAGAAGGGCCGCTAGCACGGGGACAGAAAAATCCGACGATCCCATAAAAACCAGGTGTAAAGGGTGCTTGGCCATGGCTGGCCTCCCGGAAAATTAGAGGATGGGAGCGGTTACCGCAGCCTTGGCGGAGGTACGCTTACGCGTCTTGGTCAGCTTGCGGAGAATGATGTTCCGTTTTACCGCCGTCAGGTGGTCGATAAACAAGATGCCGTCGAGATGGTCCATCTCATGCTGGATACAGATGGCGAGGAACCCCTCGGCGTCCATCTCCTGGACTTCATTATCCCGGTCGAGATAGCTTACCCGCACCGCCGCGGGGCGGATGACATCAGCAGAGTGCTCGGGTATAGAAAGGCAGCTTTCCTCGGCAGAGAGAAACTCCTCGGAAGACCAGATTATCTTTGGATTGGCTACATATAGGGGGTTGGGCGTTTCTTCCCCCATGGAAAGATCAATCGCCATGACCCGTCTTGCCACGCCCACTTGGGGCGCGGCCAAGCCGACACCATTATAGGCGGCGCATATGGTCTCAAAAAGGTCGTCCATAAGTCGGCGCACTTCGTCGTCCACCTTCTCGACGGAGGTGGATTGTACTTTCAGGAGCGGGTCAGGCGCGGTGATGATGTCCAGCTTGGCCATAAAAAATGCCGTTATTAAACAGGATCCACATATTCTAGTTATGCTGCAGCTTTCTTACCGTCAAGCCCTTCACCAGGAATGGAACCGGGGAACCTCCTGAGAAACCTGACGATTCAGCCTAAGTGACGCCATAGCCCGTAGCGGTTTAAGGACCAGAGAGGACAGCATCCCAACATCCGTTTATGGGGCAGAACGTGGCCGTGGAAATTGTCGAGAATGCCCACTTTTCCCCCGAGATTTACGGCAAGCACGGTTTGCGTCCGTCTTTCCGGGCGAGGACGTCGTGTGGGTGGCAGGTCGAGCAGGATGAGCCGCAAGTCATGGTGGGCAAGGCCGAAACGGCGCAGCAGTATATATTTCGCCACCGCAAAGTCCCGGCAATCACCCTCGCCGTGGAAGAGCGCGCGCGGCGGACGCCAGGGC
>Ga0187827_10001331_pt1 | contig 36667 bp, 37 predicted proteins | sample ETNtaG_39_FD_167969 | JGI IMG/M metagenome (GOLD analysis project Ga0187827, IMG submission 167969) | Marine microbial and viral communities from oxygen minimum zone, Eastern Pacific Ocean - ETNP2014_SV_150_PacBio MetaG (Illumina Assembly) | ecosystem: Environmental > Aquatic > Marine > Hypoxic...
CTCCGCCAGCATCCACACCCCGAACTTCATGCCGGTGTATTCCACGTGGAAGCCAGCCACAATCTCGCTTTCCGCCTCCAGCAGGTCAAACGGCGCCCGACCCACCTCCGCTATGCTGGAGATTAAGAACACCAACATTGCCAGCGGTGCAGCGACAATGAACCACACCTGTTGCTCTGCCACGATATCGTTCATGCGCATCGACCCGGCCAGCAGCGTCGGCACCAGCAGCGCCACAATCATCGGAACCTCGTAGGAGACCAGCTGCGAGACTGTCCTAAATGCGCCCAGCAGCGCGTATTTGTTGTTGCTCGCCCAGCCGCCCATCATGATTGCCAGCGTGCCGATGGCGCCCACCGCCACGCTGTAAAGTATGCCCACGTTAATATCGGTGCCCACCATGGTGGATGCAAATGGAATAACCGCCCAGATGCCTACCACCGACATTACTGCCAACACCGGCCCGATATTGAAAATGACCTTGTCCGCGCCGATGGGAGTAATGTCTTCCTTTATAACCAGTTTGACAATGTCTGCAAACGATTGGAACAGGCCGAACGGCCCCACCCGATTTGGCCCAAGCCGGTCCTGAAACCTCGCGGCCACTTTGCGCTCCAGCCAGATGGTAAAAATGGGGGTGAGCATGGCGAAATTCGCCAGAAAGAATCCGGCCACCAGTTTCTGCAGCAGCGACACCGCGCTGGGGTGCAAGCCGATGACGCCCAGCAGCCAACCCAGCAGGTCATACAGATAGACGAGGAAATCACCAATGTTCACGTCCGGCATTTCGTGCTCCGAAGCAAATCAAGCCGCCGTTTCACGCACAAGAAAGGCTGCCAGCGCGTCATTTACGGCTATCAGCCCGGTCAATATCCCGGCGGTCACACCCAGTCAAGTGCCCCCTTGCGCCACGCATAGACCAGGCCGCCCGCAAGAATGAGAATGAATAGCACTCCCTCCAGCACAGCGAAAAAGGGCAATTGCCGATAGGCCACAGCCCAAGGAAAGAGAAAAACGATCTCGACATCGAAAATCACGAAAACCAGCGAGAAGATGTAATACTGCGCCTTGAATTGAACCCACGTGTCACCAACCGTTTCCATGCCGCATTCGTAAGTCTGGTGCTTGAGCGCGTGCGGTTTCCTCGGCGCGACGATGCGAGAAAGCACCAACGGAATGATGGGAAAGGCAATGCCAATGATCAGAAACAGACCAACAAACAGCCATTCATGCGCCATAACAAACCTTTCGAGAACCCGCTCTCATCCTTGGGTTACGCCGCCCGGAAACGTCTCCTCCCGCGGCGTTTGTGACATGCATCGCAAATAATAGCACGAGTGCAATTCAGTGTCAACGAAAACCATTTACGAAGGTGGTTCGGCAAGATCAAGCAGCGCAATCGTGCCACCGCCGGGCAGCCGAGCTAAATCCGGTTGCTCGTAGAAAGCCCACAGATGCGCGTTGCAGCGACAATCCGAAGCGCCGAAGCGCGCCAGCGCCAGCCGCGCGCCCGGCCAGCCGCCTACGGCCTGAGCCCAGCTGCACTCCCGGCGCTGCCCGTCCATGAGCCAGCCCACTCGCACAACATCCGCAACGCGCGTGAGATGATCAATGTGCCAGTGCCTGCGTCCCTGTGCGCCGATGTGGCGACCGACGCGCGCGGCTAGCCCGCCGGGCCCGAGCGCGCTGCCCAGATACACATACCATCCAGTATCAAAGCGGCACTCCCCAAGCGCGCCAATGCGCAATTGCACGCTCTGGGGCAGGGCAAGCAGCAGCGCATAGGTTCCAGATGAATCGGGCAGATTGCCGCTGTGTTCGCCCGTGAGTTTGCCAGTCGCCGTCACGCGCCCATTCTACTCGTTCACATTGAGTCCCGTGTCAACGCGAAGGCCAGAACAGCGGAGGGCGAGTCCATCACCGTGACGCTGTACCGGCGCCTCGCCGATTAAGAGCTGAAAAAAACAACGAGGCGCTCGCTGCCGGCATTCCCGGCGCCTGTGAGAGATTGTCACTGGCGCGCGAACTGCTCGACGAGCTCGTCACGCAGGAAGGTTTTGTGGACTTCCTGACACTGGTCGCGTACGACCACTTGCCCGGCGCTGCGACACAATAACGCCACGCGTTGAATCTGCCCGCCCACCCAGCGCTATGCCAACTTCACAATTTACGCGAGGCGTAGCCGATTCCGCTCAGCGCCAGCGCGCCGCCCAGCAGCTGTAACCAGGTCGGGGTTTCGTTCAGTAGCAGCCACGCAAGCACGGTTGACCCCGCCGGCTCACCCACAAAAACAATGGCAACGAAGGCAGCCGGAAGATACCCGAGCGCCCAGTTTAGGCTGCTGTGGCCAATCAACTGAGGCACTGCTGCCAGCAGCAGGAACCACAGATAAGTAGTGCGCGGGTAGCCCCACAGCGGCAGCCCAGCCCCGAGTGCGGTGGCCAACAACACCAGTGCCGCCACGCCATACACCACGAAAATATATGCTAGCAGCGGCAGGCCGGCGCGCAGCCGTCTGCCAACAATAAAATAACCGGCGCCAGTGATGGCCCCCAACAGCGCCAGGCCGTCACCGTAAAGCGCCGAACTATACAGAAGCTCGCTCGCCGACGGACAGGTGAACTGCAGCCCGCGTAGCAAGCATGCATCGCTCAGGGCCATCAAGCTCCCGCCTACAATCGCCAGTGCCATGCCGGCCATCAACCCCCGCCCCGGAACCTCATGCAGCAACAGCGGCGATAACAGGCCAACAAACAGCGGCAAAGTGCCAACCAGCACCGTGGAGGAAGCCACCGTCGTGTATTCCAGCGATGTTATCCAGAGAATGAAATGAAAGCCAAGCAGCACCCCTGAAACGAGAGCTAGACCCCACTGTGGCGGCCCCATCGCGCGCAGCTCCGCCCGCTGGCAAGACAACGTCACCGGGGCGAGCAGCAAGGCGGCAAGGCCCAGCCGATAGGTCGCAATCACGATCGAGGGCGCATCCTGTTGCGCCTGCCGAATGAACACACTGGCCGTCGAAACCGCCAGCACGGCAATGACCATGCCCATCAGTGGATGAATGGCGGGCCGGGGCGCAGCTCTGGGAAGATCGGTGTTCGGCAGCGTACTCATGCGGATGGCAGTATAAACCACAAAGCCCAACTTCATCGCGGATGGATTGGTGGCGAAGCACCCCTATTGCTTGACAAACCACCCACACTAGGACTACAATCTATCCATCTTTTTTGTCGAAGAGGCTTACGTAAATCCTTCCAAAAACAACCCCGGGTACACATGAAGGAGAATTGAGATGACACACGAACTTCCAGCGTTGCCCTATGCCCACAGCGCTCTTGAGCCGCACGTCGATGCGCGCACGATGGAAATCCATCACGGCAAGCATCACAATGGGTATGTGAACAACCTGAACAACGCTCTGGCGGATCACGCCGATTTGCAGAGCAAGTCGGTGGAAGTGTTGCTAAAGGACCTGAACGCCGTGCCGGCATATATCCGCACGGCGGTACGCAACAACGGGGGAGGCCACCTTAACCACTCGCTTTTCTGGCCGAGCATGAGCCCAAACGGCGGCGGCGCGCCGGGGGGAGCCCTGGCCTCCGCAATTGATATAGCCTTCGGAGATTTCGATTCGTTCAAGGCCGAATTCTCGAAGGCAGCCGGAACGCGTTTCGGGAGCGGCTGGGCGTGGCTGAGCGTCGCCGCGGGCGGCGCGCTGGCAGTCAGCTCTACGGCTAATCAAGACAACCCGGTCTTAGAGGGACTGACCCCGTTGCTCGGGCTGGACGTGTGGGAACACGCGTATTACCTTAACTACCAAAACCGGCGGCCGGATTACGTGACTGCCTGGTGGAATGTGGTAAACTGGGACAAGGTGGCGGCGCGCCTAGCAGCGGCATAAACCCCTGCCCGGACCGACGCCGGCATCCCCAAAACAACACTGGAGGATATCCAACAATGACCTACATCATCACCGCCCTGTGCCTGCGCGACAGTTCATGCGTAGAGGTTTGTCCAGTGGAATGCATAATCCCCGGCAAACCGGAAGACGAGTGGCCTTGGTTTTACATCGACCCGGACACTTGTATCGACTGCGGCGCCTGCGTGCCCGAATGCCCCTATGAGGCCATTTTCGAGGAGGACGAGGTGCCTGCGGATTATACCGCAAAGGGTGGTGAATACATCGCCCGAATTGGCCTTGATGGCCATTACGAGGGGGAAAACGACCAGGGCGAACCAGTGGTACTGGAATGCACCCGCCAGCTGGAAGCGGGCGAAACGGTGGACCTGACCGAGGATATCAAACCCAACTACGATTACTTCGCGGACGGACCCGGCTACGACGCGCTGGACGCTTAGCCCGGGGCAAAACCCAATTCCATCAAGCCACTAACCGCGGAGGTAGGCTGTACCTCCACGGTTAGCGCTTAATCTGTCGTCAAGGTTGCCAGAACATTCCCGGAGTGCGCAGCCACCTCTGCGTGCAGGCTGTTGCCGTGTGCATCCATGGTAACCACGGCCGGGAAATCCGAAACCTCGATTACCCACATCGCCTCCGGCACCCCAAGATCAAGTTTGTGTACCGCCAGCACGCGCCGCACCGATTGCGCAATCAGGGATGCCGCTCCGCCCACTGCGTGTAGGTACACACCGGAAACGGTGCGGCAAGCAGCCAACGTTTTCTTGCCCATGCCGCCTTTGCCGATAACCGCCTTGACGTTGAAAAACCCCATCACCTCGCCCTGATACGGTTCCTCACGAATGCTTGTCGTCGGCCCGGCAGCCACAAAACGATAATTTTGCTCGGCCACCCCGGCCACCACCGGGCCGCAATGATAGATTGCTCCGCCATCCAGCAGCGGACGAATAGCGGCATAGGTTTCCAAGTCATCCCCCTGCGGGGCTCGCTTTTTGCGGATGAAGGTCTCAATCATCCATTTGTGCACGGCATCGCGACCGGTTAGCATCACCCCGCTCAAGCGCACCGAATCCCCGACGCTCAGGGCGCGGACGCTCTCATCGGAAAGCGGGAGCTGCAAAGCTTTCAACGCCGCCATGGGTTACTCGTAAGTGACCTTATCTCCGTGGACCACCATTCGACGGCGGCGAAAAGCCCAACACATGTATGATACGGTGACGAAGTAGCTGGCCGGAAGTCGGTGTATGGCAGTCATCTTTGCGCCGAGCACCGTGGTGTTTCCGCCGAAGCCCATCGGCCCAACACCCATTTGGTTTGCCTCCGCGCTGATGCGCGCCTCAATTTCGGCCAGTTCCGCGTCCGGGTTAGGTTCATCCAGCTTGCGGAAGAGCACCTCTTTGGAGGCGACAAAGGATGAACCCCGGTCACCACCAACGGCAATGCCCAGCACGCCGGGGGCACAGCCGCGCCCCTGCGCCTGGTGCACGGCGTCAAGGGCCGCCCGGCGTACCCCTTCCAGGTCACGATTAGCACCGATGCGGCCATCAGGAAGTTTGTACTGAGCACCGACGTTTTCGCAACCGCCGCCCTTCAGCATCAGGTCAATGGCCAATTCGTCACCATCGACTTCCTCAAAGTGAATATACGGGTAATGCTTGCCGCCGATGTTGTTGCCGCTGTTGGCACCGGTGAGACTATCCACAGCGTTGGGCCGCAGATAATTCAGCTCGGTGGCTTGCACCACGGCCGCGCAGATACGCCTCCCGAGCGCGCGTGTGCTCATCCCCTCCGGATGATAAACGTAAAAAATAGGCGTGCCAGTGTCCTGACAAATGGGCGTGGATTTTTCCCGCGCCAAAGCCACATTCTGCAAAATGGTCTGCAGCGCTCCCTGAGCTGCCGAACCTTCCGCCTCGCGCTGCACTGATTCGTGCAGCTTCTTCTCGACGTCCGGCGGCAGACTGGTCGCGGCCAACCGGATTAATTCGCGCACATGTTCGGTGAGCTTTTGCACCGTGGTCTCCTTCACTTTACGCCAGCGCCGCCCACTCAATCATACCGTCAATTGGGCTGCCTGCCCGCCGCTTTTTCACCCACCAATTCCACACATACGCTTTCAGCCACCTTATCGCCGAGCGCTTGCGGCGCACCGTCATCCGTCTGCACGTACACTGGCCCGCCGAAGGGCGCGCGCGCAGTCACAGTGACCATAGCCTGCGGGCGCAGCCCGAGCTCAGTGAGGTAGCGCAGCAACTCCGGATCCTCGTCCACCACCCGAATAATGCGGCCGGTTTGCCCGACACCCAGCGCGCTCAAGCGCTTGCCCGCCGATGCGGCGATGCGGCCCTCCTTAGTTGGGATTGGGTCGCCGTGCGGATCCAGTTCCGGGTCTCCCAGAAAATTAGCAATGCGCTCCTCGAGAGATTCCGAGATAACGTGCTCAAGTTTCTCCGCCTCCGCGTGCACTTCATCCCACGAGTACCCCAGCGCTTCCATTAGATAAAGCTCAATCAGCCGATGATGGCGGATGATTTCAAGCGCAATCTTCTCACTGGTGGGCGTCAGCGCCACTCCGCGGTGGCGGCGGTAATTCACAAGCCGCGGCGTTTGCGCAGCCAGTTTCTTGAGCATGCCGGTGACCGACGCAGACGTGTACCCAAGGCGCTGTGCCAAAGCGCTGGTCGAGACTGGCAGTTCACCCTTCTGCAATTCGTAGATGGCCTTCAGGTAATCTTCAATTGCATGAGACAAATCGCTTCTGCGGCCCACTGGATCACCTCTTTTAGGTAAGCCTAATTTAACGCGATTATAGGCGCGCACAGTGGCGGAGTCAAACTTGGTATAATGCGCATAATCTTGCCATGACAGTCGAGCTAATCATCACGGAAGATCAGGTGCAGGAAATTATTGCGCACGTGCAATCCGCGCTGCCCAACGAGGCCTGCGGCCTGCTGGGAGGCAGGGCCGGGCGCGTGCAAGCGGTATATCCGGGCACAAACACCGAGCACAGCCCAGTGCGGTATCGCATGGACCCAAAAGAACAGCTTCGTGCCATGGACACAATCGAACTCGCCGGTAGAGATGTGGTTGGCATCTTTCACTCACATCCGCAGGGGCCACCAGTTCCCTCGTCCACGGATCTAGCACAGGCGCATTATCCGGATGCGGTGTATGTTATCCTAGCGCGCCAGAAGAGCGGAGAATGGCAGATTCGCGGATATAATTTATCGAACGGTCAGAGCCGAAAAGTGGCGCTGCAGGTAGAACCACCATCACGACTGGATCACAGGAAACGCAGGCGTGACTGACATCATCGAGGACCGGTAGCAATGAACCAGATAATCGCCATTCTCATGGTAGCGCTCGGATACGTAATTGGCGCGGTGCCGGTCGGCTTACTAATAGTAAAACGCATGACCGGTAAGGACATCCGTATGGTCGGCAGCGGCCGTTCGGGCGCCACCAATGTCATCCGCGCCGCCGGTTTGGGTGCTGGCTTTACCACCGCGCTGCTCGACCTGGTGAAGGGCGCGTTGCCAATCTGGCTGGTGAAATTGGCGTTGCCGGCATGGCCGTGGGCGCACGTGCTGGCCGGAGTGGCCGCGGTGCTCGGCCACAATTACTCCATCTTCCTGCGCGAGACAGTTACCGACGCGCAAACTGGTCGCACTAGAACCTTGCTCCGGGGCGGCGCCGGCGGGGTGACTACGGTGGGTGGCGCGATTGGCCTCTGGGCGTGGACCGGGGCCATCCTCGTGCCAACCGGCATCGCCATCCTTTTCGGGATCGGGTACGCCTCAGTGGCAACCATGTCAGGCGGCATATTGACCACTACAATCATGGCAGTGCGCGCCAGTCAGGGTCTCGCGCCCACTGCTTATGTGTATTACGGCCTATCATGTTTCGCGCTGCAACTGTGGGCGCTGCGCCCGAATATCAAGCGCCTGCTCAACGGCACCGAGCGGCTGGTGGGCTGGCGCGCCAAGCGGCTGAGCGGAAAACTGACGGCTGACCCCACGGCATTGAACCGCGAGTGAGCCGCCGTTCGCGATGACAAGAAAGCAAAGAGGGAAACAACCTCCGTCTGCGCGAAAGCGTGCGCCCCGGAGCGCGAATGTGCTGCTGGTGATTCTCGGGCTGCTGGTGGTGGCAGCGATGGTGCTGGGGCCACTGCTCAGCCTGCTGCGCTAAGCCACGAGCGTTCTCAGCCGACCAAAAGCAGCGCAGTCAGCGCCAGCGCTATGACTGCAACGAGAACGTGTTCCAACACCGCCCGGCCGTTAAGATCCTCCTTGTGCCCTCCCCGGATAAGGCCGACGCCCAGATGAAGCACCGCCAGCAACCACACGCCTGTCACAAGCGGTGGCAGCGCCCAGTAGCCTAGCACCCACATCATCTCCGCCAGAATCAGCCCGACAGCAAGACTGTTCCAGCCAGCCGGCTCAGCTGCAACTCTGTGGAGGGATAGCAGCCGAAATGACGTAAGCCCGCCGATTAGCAATGTGCTCGTTGCCGAGAGGGCGCCGCGCGCGCCAAGCTGCGCCACCCAGCTGAACCAGACCAGCGCCACCAGATAAGTCATGACTGTCAACCCAATCTGCGTCTGCGCGAACGCCGGATGGCCTGCGTCAATCACTACGTATTCCGCCACCAGTACAAGCACTAATAGCGTCGCGCCGGCCAGAAGCCCCGCAAACCAGAGTGGCGCCCCAGAAAAGCCGTTCAGCAGCACGCCCACGCACAAGACCGTCAGGGTGGGCACAATCCAGTGGCACAGCGGCCGCAAGTCCAATGGGTCTTGACGCAGCAAAGGGTGGCTGCGCATCAGCACATCCGTCCCAGTGGTAATCAAAGCAGTGAGTAGCAAAAGCAGAATCAGATGGCTGTCAACACGAAGACTCACAGGTGAGCCAAAAAGCGTCGCTGCCAAGATGCGCGTGGGAAGATGTAGAAAGCGGGATACCGCATACCCCAATCCAATCACCGCAGTCAGCACGCTCAATTGGTCGGTGCGGGGGAAGAAACGCGACCGCTTCAGTGGCATGGCCGCATTTTAACAGGACACTGCACCCGTGTCAAAAACCGCTAACATATAATCAGCGCCATGGTCACTACAGGGGCGCTCGTGGCTATAGGCGCGTTGCTCGCCGGCGGCGTCATCAACTATCTCGCAGACCAATTGCCCCGCAAGAGTCGGTTGACACGCCCGCTGTGCGAGCGATGCCACACCCCGCTGCCGCCGCATCGGTGGTTTGCGCTGACGCGTTCACTGTTCGGTGGTTGCACTTGCACAGCCGACCAAGGCCCTCGTCACGTCATCGTGGAATTGGTGGCGATACTTATTTTGTCGGGGCTTAAGATCTCGTCTCCCGCAGGCGTGCAATTCTGGTTGTTGGCGCTGCTGCTCGCCTGTTTCGGCCTGATAACAAACATTGATCTGGAACACAGGTTAATCCTTAATGTCACCGCCACCATGACTGCAGTCGCAGCACTTTCATATGGCCTACTGGGAACGCAACGGGGGTGGGGTGAGACGGTTGGCGGAGGCGTGGCCGGATATGGGTTGATGTATCTGGTTTTCCTTGGCGGAAGACTGTTCCTGCGTGCTGCCGGACGTCGTCAGGACACAGCAAACACCGAGTTCGCGTTGGGGCGCGCGATGTCAGCTTGGGAGCCATCATCGGGTTGGCAGCCGGTTGGCCCGGGGTGCTGCCAGCCCTGTTTTATGGCGTTTGCGCCGGGGGCTTGGGCGCGTTAATCATACGCTTGCGCCGCGGGATTACCGCCTCTTCACTGCCATGCCTTACGGGTTGTTTTTGATGTCAGGCGCAGCCGCGTTTCTCTGGCTTCAGGCCGCCCTCTGACCCCTCGGTAGCACCACCTTTTAGCGCGGTAATGCGCGTTACGCCCAAACATTGTCATTCTGAGCGCCGCCAGGCGCGAAGACTATCTACAACTACCGCTAATCATAGGGATTCTTCGGCGCTACGCGCCTCAGACTGCCGGCTGGTGAACTCCCGTTTCGCCGACAAAGGTTAGGTCCAATCCTGCCTGTGCAGTTGCGCAAAGAGGTCTTCGCGAGCGGCATTTACTCTCGCCGCACTTCGGCGGCGGCAACAATCTGGCCGGACTTCTCGAACTCAAGCGTCAGGTTAACGGTTTGCCCATACTCCAGCGGCGCATGTAAACCCATTAGCATGATGTGGTAGCTCAGGGGCTGGAAAACCACGGTTTCCCCGGCAGGAATATCCAGGTGCGGCACCACTTCCATGCGGTGCATCGCGCCACTCATTACGGTTTCGTGCGCGCTGGCCATCTTGGCGAATTCCGCCTGCACACCAGTCAGGGCATCATCGGCATTGCCGTCGTTGCGAATGGTCATATATCCGGCGGCGTTTTCCATCATCGGGTCCGGGCGTACCCAGGCATCCTCAATACTGATGCCCGGTTTAGCAGCGCAAGCCGTCAGAAGCCAGAGCAAAAGTATACCGAAACCAAACCATTTGCGCATTGAGGTCATTCCTCTAGGAGTTTCTGTAAATCTGCCACAAAGATTGAAGTCGGCGGCAAACCGGAGTACCGCACTCGAATCAGACCGAGATCGTCAATCAAATAAGTCACGTTGGAGTGCCCCACAAGCGCTCCTTCTTTTTCCACATAAACACGGAAATTCTCCCATACTATCTGCATGACTGCCAATTCCTCGGTGAGGAAATACCATTTGCCGTCCATGGCCTCTGCATGCCGCTGCAGCCGCTCCGGTGTGTCCACTTCGGGGTCAACCGTGATAAACACCAATTCGACATCCGCGCCGATGGCGGCCCCAAATTCCTTCTGCACACCGAGGAAGCGCCCGAACATCACCGGGCATGTGTCAGGGCAAGAGGTATAGGCAAAGCTGAGCAGCGTGGTTTTGCCCTGCAAATCGGCGTTTGAAACCCGCTCGCCGGTATGGTTAATCAGGTCGAATTCCGCCAGCGGAACCGGCGGAACCATCTCGTCGCCGACAAAGAGGTCGTCCGGCATCGGCGGCGGGGTTAGATTGACAGTATCGAGATATCTGGGCTGCGCGGGACGCTGGAGCCAGAAGACCGCGCCGACCGCCATCAGCAACAGGACGACCAGAACGGTTTTTACTATCGGGCGAAACCTTAGCATGATGGTTGGCGGTTAAAGACCTTGATGCAAGTTGAAGCGTACCATAATCATAAGGCATCAGCCGCAAAATGTGATAGTATAACGCCCGAATTGTGAAATAAGACACTCTCTTCAGGTTCACACATTTTTCCGGAAAAGCGAGGGTAGAAAATGAAAGAATTGCGTATTGGTGCAATGATATTGGCGTGTGCAGGGCTGCTGCTGGCGGCCTGTGGCGGTGGGGGCGCAAACGCTGGAGGGGCAGCCAGCGCGCCGGCACTTGTCGGAGACGCCACGGCCGGAAAAGTGGCGTATGAGGTCACGTGTATTGCCTGTCACGGCCCCGACGCTGTCGGTATCACCGGACTGGGAAAAGACTGGACGGTAAGCGAGTTCATAAGAAATAGCTCCGATGCAGATCTAATGGCATTTATCAAGCAAGGCCGTCTAGCGGCCGACCCGGACAACACCACCGGCGTTGACATGCCCGCGATGGGCGGAAACAATGAGCTTACAGACCAGGACGTTGCGGACGTGATCGCCTACATGCGGACAGTCCAGAAATGACTGAACCCCACCCGGCCCCGGTCGCCACTTTTCATCGCGTACGACCGGGGTCCAATCTTCGCCACCACCCCACTCCCGAGCGCGCACTGAGAGGAAAGTAAAATGGAATCTCCTTATTCCTTCATATCCAACCTCGACGCACAGCTGGAGGCCATCCCGGACGAGAGCATTGTCAGTCGCACAATCCATGATGATGAGCGCTTGAAAGTAGTTCTGTTCGGCTTCTCCGCTGGACAGGAGCTTTCGGAACACACCGCCTCTCAACCCGCCCTGCTGCATTTCCTGCGCGGGCAGGCCCGTCTCACGCTGGGCGCAGACACGCTTGAGGTTGCGACGGGGGCGTGGGCGCACATGGCCGCGAAACTCTCGCACAGCATCCGCGCCCACACTGATGTGATCATGTTGCTCATTCTGCTTAAGAATCGTCACGGGTTATGACTCGCGAATCACGACTCGCATCCCGCATCATTCCGTCGGCAGCCCTGGCATTGCTGGCCGCCCTGTGGGCCGGGTTAGTGCGCATTGGGTGGGGGCTGCCGCCGCTGCTCCCCGCACTTCCCGGCGCGCACGGACCGCTGCTTGTCTGTGGCTTTCTGGGAACGGTTATCGCGGTAGAGCGAGCGGTGGCGCTCAACCGGCGCTGGACTTATGTCGGGCCGCTGTTCACCGGCGTGGGTGCGCTCGCTCTCATTGTCACTGATACTTCCCTGGGACCGGCTCTAATGACCATCGGCAGCCTTAATCTGGTCGCAGTGTGCGTGCTCATCGTGCGGCGTCATCCGGCGCTGCACACTGCCGTCATGGGCGGCGGAGCGCTACTCTGGATGGTCGGCAACACACTTTGGATGGCAGGGCAGTCCATTGCGGAAGCAACGCCCTGGTGGCTGGGCTTCTTGGTGCTGACCATCGCCGGAGAACGGCTCGAACTGAACCGAGTGCTCCGGCTTTCACGCGGCAGCAGAGGCGCCTTTCTGGGCGCTGTGTTTCTGCTGCTGGCCGGTATTACAGCTAGCGTCAACGTGTTCAAAGCGGGAACGCAACTCGCCGGAGCGGGGATGCTTACGCTCGCGCTCTGGCTGCTGCGCTACGACATCGCGCGCCGCACCATCAAGAAAGGCGGCCTGACCGGCTTCATCGCTGCCTGCCTGCTCTCTGGTTATGTGTGGTTGGGCATCAGCGGCGCGCTGACACTGCGCTTTGGCGGGCTGACGGCTGGGCCATATTACGACGCCCAATTGCACAGTGTTTTTCTCGGCTTTGTATTTGCCATGATATTCGGCCACGCGCCGATAATCTTCCCCGCCATTTTAGGCCGCGAAATGGCCTATCGGAGCGCGTTTTACGCACATCTGTCATTATTGCACTTCTCGCTTCTATTGCGCTTGGTGGGAGACCTGACCGGCGTGCTGCCCGCCCGTCAGTGGGGTGGATTGCTCAACGTGGTGGCTTTGCTGCTATTCCTCGCCAACACGGTGCGCTCGCTGCGACCCGAGCCGCGCGGCCTCGCACAGTGACGGCTACGGAAGCGGCGGCCGCACTCCCCGCCTCGGGCACGGATATGCCCTCGGATGCGGGTGCCAACGCTCATAACTTTGCTCAGACAGTCTGAATATTTTATCGTGTTGGTGCACGCGGTAGGCCATTAAATCGCCACATCCCGACCCGGCAAAGCATCGACCACCGACTGATATTCAACTTGCAGCGACTCGACCTCCTGTTGAAAGTCGGTCGAGTGACTGAGAAAGCGCGGTGTCAATGCTGCTCTTATACTACCTTTGCGGCACATGGATGTATAGACGTATTAGTCACTGATTGCTCACTACATTCGGTACCACGCCCATCAGCACTGTGGTCGGATTGCATCAAGTTCGGGTGACAAACGCCCCGGCAGTCGCTTGAAGAGACGGCGCTTTGCGCTCCAGTCACCCTGCGCTATAATCCGCATAGCTATGGGCAGGGAGACCTTTCCCGACCGTTTCATGGGAGTTTACATTGCCGCCGGCACACTGTTTTTTGTCGGTTGGGGCGGCATGATTGCACTGATTCTGTACTCTGTTCCCGCGGTCCTTGAGCGCCTAGGTTTTTTCGTGCTCGGGCTGGCGGGACTGACCGGCACGGCGGTCCCGTTCGTGGTTTTCCTCTCGCAGCGGTTCGGACGCAGGCCCGTCAGCGCGCGTGTGCTCATGCGGCGGGCAATCTGGGTCGGGGCGTTCGGCGTCACTCTGGCATGGCTGCAGCTGGGTCGTACGCTCACATGGAGCATCGCATTACTGCTGGCCGCGGTGTTTGTGGCAATCGAGTGGTTTGTCGAGCTGCGCGCGCGCAGCCTGTGGGACCCCGACGCTTCACATGGCAAATGAAGTGCTGCGCGCCCTGCCTGCCGTAGATGCGTTGCTGAATAACAGCGCCGTAGCAGCGCTGCTGAGCGCTTTTGGACGCCCGCTGACGACCGCAGCCATCCGCAACGTTCTCACCGAGGCCCGCGCCGAGCTGCAGCGCGACACCCTCGACAGCCCACCCCCATCCACCGACGAGTTAATCGAGCGCGCCACCGGCTGGCTGCGGGATCAAAGCGCGCCCACGCTGCACGCGCTCATCAACGCCACCGGGGTCATTCTGCACACCAACCTTGGTCGCGCTCCGCTCTCCGATGAAGCGCAACAGGCGATGCTCGCTGTGGCATCCGATTACAACACTCTCGAGTTCGACCTCGCCAGCGGCAAACGGAGCAAGCGCAGCCTGCACGCCGAGGCGCTGCTGTGCCAGGTGACCGGCGCCGAAGCGGCGCTGGTGGTCAACAACAACGCAGCCGCCGTTTTACTCGTGCTCAGGGCGCTGGCGCGCCGCAAAGGAGTAGTGATTTCGCGCGGGCAGCTGGTGGAGATCGGCGGCGGCTTTCGCGTGCCGGACGTTTTGAAGCAGTCGGGCGCGAAGCTGGTCGAAGTAGGCACCACCAACCGCACCCACCTGCACGATTACGAAAAGGCCATCGCCACGCAGGAGAACCGCGTGGCGCTCATCCTTCGCGCTCATCACAGCAACTTTCGTATCGTCGGCTTCACCACCGAGCCTGATTTGCCGGAGTTGGTCGCGCTCGGCCGCAAGCACGGCCTGCCGGTGGCAGACGACCTCGGCTCCGGAACGTTGCTCGAAACCACCACCTTCGGCCTCGGACACGAGCCGACCGTGCAAGAAAGCCTGCACGCCGGCGCGGACGTGGTGTGTTTTTCCGGCGACAAATTGCTCGGCGGACCACAGGCCGGCATCGTAATCGGCCGCGAGGGCGTTGTGACAAAACTGAAGCGCCACCCGCTCGCACGTGCAATTCGGGCAGACAAACTTTGTCTGGCCGCGCTCTCGAGCACTCTACTGCATTACCTAAAAGATGAGGCCGTGCAGAAAATCCCGGTCTGGCGCATGATAAGCATGGGCGTGAACGAAGTCGAGGCGCGGGCGCAGCGCATGGTCAAGGCGGTCGGCGGCGAGCTGCTGGCCGGAAAATCGACAGTCGGGGGCGGCAGCTTGCCCGCCGAGACGCTGCCCACCCGACTGGTCGGGATGCGCGTACGCTCGCCGCAGCGTTTGGCACAGCGATTGCGGCAGCACAGAATCGTCGCCCGTATTCAAGATGACAGGGTACTGTTCGATTTGCGCACAGTGCCGCCCACAGCAGACAGCAGATTGGTTTCCACGTTGCAGCAGTTGCTCGCCTGAAGCGAAATGAAATCCGACCTCGACCGCCTGATGGTGGAACGCGAACTGGACGCACTCTTCGTCAGCGGTGGCGCGCGCGATAACCCGGCCATGCACTACCTCGCCAACGGCGCGAAGGTGGGCGAGTACACGTTACTGATCAAAAAGCGCGCTGCAGAGCCGGTGCTCATCGCTATCGGCATGGAGCGCGACGAGGCCGCGAAATCGGGCCTGCAGGTAATAAAACGCAGCCGCTACGACCTACCCCGGCTCTTGAAGGAGGAAAGCGGCAACCAGCTGGCGGCGCACGCGCGCATGCTCACAACTATCTTTGGCGAATTGAATGTTAGCGGAAAAGTCGGCCTTTACGGGCGCGAGGAGCAGGGGTTCACTCTCGCTCTGGCCAATGAGTTGCGCGCGGGTCTGCCGGAGATTACCTTCATCGGCGAGCCCACCCCGAACGTGTTGCATCTCGCGCAACTGACCAAAGGTGCAGACGAGCTGACGCGCATCCGAGCGCTGGCTACTACTGCTCTCGGTGTGGTGGCCGACACGCGCCAGTTTCTGGCCGCACACGCGGTCCAACAAGGACGCCTCGTCACCGAGAATGGCGCGCCGCTGACTGTCGGAGATGTGCAACGCCAGATCCGCCGCTGGAGTGTGGAGCGCAATTTGGAAAACCCCGAGGGAATAATTTTCGCCAACGGCCGCGACGCCGGCGTGCCGCACTCGCGCGGACGAGAAGATGCCCCGCTCCGCCTCGGAGAAACCATCGTCTTCGACTACTTCCCGCGCGAGGCCGGCGGCGGTTACTTTTATGACTTCACGCGCACATGGTGTCTCGGCCACGCACCGCTCGTAGTAGAGCAGGCACACGAGCAAGTGCGGGCGGCTTTCGACCTAGCGCTTTCCGAGCTGCGCGTTGGGCAGTCCTGTCGGAGGCTACAGCGTGTGGTCAATAATTGTTTCGAGGGTCAGGGCCACCGTACAACCCGCAGCCACCCCGACACAACTAAGGGATACGTGCACTCGCTGGGGCATGGTATTGGCCTCAGCGTCCACGAGCACCCGCGCCTGGCGGAAACGGCCGCGCCGGAAGAACAGGTGCAGGCCGGCATGGTGCTGACCATCGAACCGGGGTTATACTACCCGGAGGATGGTTTCGGCATTCGCGTGGAGGATTACGTCTGGCTGCACCCGGAAAGCGGGTTGCCCGAAACCATCGGAGTGTTTGATAAGGAACTCGTGATTCCGCTCTGAGCGGGTCGAGAGGAGAGCCCATAGTGACAGTGCGCATACTTGGCATCGAGACCTCGTGCGATGAAACAGCCGCCGCCGTGGTGGAGGAAGGTACCGAGATTCTCTCGAATGTCGTTGCCTCGCAATCTGACCTGCACGCGCAGTACGGCGGCGTCTTCCCAGAAATGGCCTCGCGCGTACACATTGAGACCATTCACGGCGTGATAACCAGCGCGCTGGCGCGCGCGCACGTCAGCCTAGATGATCTCTCCGCCGTGGCGGTGACGCGCGGGCCGGGACTGGCCGGTTCGCTGCTGGTCGGAATCAACGCAGCCAAAGGGTTAGCGCTGGCGCGCAGCCTACCGCTCATGGGTATCAATCATCTGGAAGGCCATATTTATTCGCTCTGGTTCAATGAACACACGCATGAAGTGGAATTCCCGTTGCTGGCTTTGATCGTCTCGGGCGGGCACACCGAATTGGTGCTGGTAGAGGAGCATTTACAATACCAGCGCCTGGGCGGTACGCTTGATGACGCCGCCGGCGAGGCCTTCGACAAAGTGGGCCGCCTGCTCGGTTTGCCCTATCCCGGTGGGCCGAGAGTGGAAGAGGCTGCCCGCGGCGGCAACGCGGAGGCCTTCGACTTCCCGCGCGTCTGGATGGATGACAGCTGGGATTTCTCGTTCAGCGGGTTGAAGACAGCGGTGATGCGCGCTGTCAGACAACGCTTCCCGGAGTGGGACAGCGGACGGGACACGGCCTCTGTCGATTTACCAGTGGCAGATCTGGCAGCCAGTTTTCAGGCGGCGATCATCGACGTGCTCACGGAGAAATCAGTACAGGCGGCCGAGAAACATAAGGCTACTGCCATGTTGGTCGGCGGCGGCGTCTCGGCAAACCGGGCACTTTGCACCGCCATATCCGAACGGGCTGGAGAGATACCAGTCTATTACCCGCCGCAGGAGCTGAGCACTGACAATGCCGCTATGATAGCCGCCGCGGGCTACCGGCGCTTTCAAGCGGGGCAGCGCGATGGATGGGATCTGGACGCCCGATCCACCTGGCCGCTGGTGTAATTAGACTAAACTTCGTTCACTAGCGCGAAAACCATCGGCCGGCGTTTCATCTCCTCGTAGAAGAAATCTGAGAGCGCATTCTCCACGCGGCGGCTGATTTTGCCGTTCGAGTTGGCCTCGGCTGCCGAGACGGCTTTCTCTGTGGCCCGACGGAACAATTTCTCGGCATCGCGCACGAACACGAAACCGCGCGAGGTAATCTCCGGAGTGTTGAGCAACTGGCGTGTCTCCGCATCAACTAGCAGGCTGATGATAACGAATCCGTCGCTCGCTAAACGGTCGCGCTCGCGCAGCACCTGCGGGCCGATATCGCCCACGCCGGTACCGTCAACATAAACATAGCCGCCGGGCACGCGCCCGGAAATCTTCAGCGAATCAGGCGTCAACTCCAGCACGGTACCGTTTTCCACCACGGCGACATTCTCAGCCGCAATGCCGACCTCGTGCGCCAGCGCGCTGTGCGCGTGCAACATACGCAGCTCGCCGTGCACCGGCACGAAGAACTTCGGCTTGACCATGCGAATGAGCTGCTTCTGCTCCTCCGCCCGCGCGTGGCCGGAGACATGCACCGGCAGCAGCGGGTCGTACATCACGCGGGCCCCACGCCGGATGAGTTTGTTGATGGTGCGCGAGACCACCTCCTCATTGCCGGGAATCGGATGCGCGGAGACGACAACCGTGTCGCCTTCTTCCAAATCAAACTGACGATTACGTCCCACCGCTAGCCGTCCCAGAATGGAAGATGGCTCACCCTGCGAGCCAGTCATCATCAGTGTCACCTCGCTCTTGGGCAGCGCCAACGCTTGATCCAGCGGTAGCAGTACCCCGTGCGGGTCCTTCAGATAGCCCAACTTCAGCGCCATTCTGGAATTCACCACCATGGAAGTGCCCACCAGCGCCACTCGGCGTCCGTGCCGCTGCGCGGCATTAATCACCTGCTGAATGCGCGATATCAGCGAGGCAAATGTGGCCATCAATATGCGCCCGTCGGCCTCTCGAAACACTTGGTCAAAAGCGCCGTCAATGACGGCCTCCGAGCGCGTCCAGCCCGGCTGGTCGGCGTTGGTCGAATCCGAGAGCAAAGCCAGCACGCCTCGGCTGGCGAATTCGCCCAGTTTGGCGAAATCGGTCGGCCAGTCATCCACTGGCGTCTGATCCAGTTTAAAATCGCCCGAGTGCACCACCAGTCCGACCGGCGTAGTGATGCCCAGTCCGACCGCATCGGGGATGCTGTGGCAAACATGGAAGAACTCGACCTCGAAAGGCCCGATGCTCACCTTTTCTCCTGCCTGAACCGCGTGAAGCCTGTCTTCGTCATATAGCTTCGCCTCGCGCAGCTTGGCCTCCAGCAGCCCGCGCGTGAGCGGGGTGCCGTAAATCGGGGCATCAATCTCCCGCGCCACGTGCCGGATTGCGCCGGTGTGGTCCTCGTGCCCGTGCGTGACCACAATTCCGCGCACGCGGTCGCACCTTTCCTTTAGATAACTGAAATCGGGGATGATGTAGTCTACGCCCCACATGTCGTTTTCCGGGAACATCAGCCCGGTGTCGATGATGAGAATATTACGCCCGTATTCCAGCACCATCATGTTCTTTCCAACTTCCCCTAGCCCTCCAAGGGGAACAATCCTAAGTGTCTTTTCTGTCATTTCTCTTTCACTCCAATTAAAAAACCCGCCGGCATAGTTTTGCCCGTCGGGGAAGTTTCCTCCCAGTTATCCAGTTGTGATGTGTACTCAACCAGTTTTTCAGGCGAAGTTCCTGCGGCCCAAAGGCCCCCTCAAGACAATCCGATTTTTTTCTAGTTGGAAGTTTATCACAGGCAAGGCATGCTGTCAAAGCACGCCTGCCAGCGCAAATGCGGGCATCACCACACCGAAAAGCGCGTACAGCGCCAGCGCGGCCAGCGTTGGGGCCAGCGCAGCCGGCAGCCAGCGCAGCGCCTGCTTGCCGGCCGGCCAGAGGTTCCCCAATGCAGCAGCCCAACCCCACATTCCGGCTGCACACGCCAGCGCTATCGGCGCCAATGCCGGGAAAAGGTAGCGCCCCTGATGCTGTACGAATTCCAGGTTATATCCCAGGTATTGCACCAGAACGGCCACGGCCGTCGCTGTTAGCAACGCCACGTCCTCGCGCTTCCGTGCCGAAAAATGTGGCCGTTGCCCGAATGCGATAGCAAGTCCGGCCAGAATCAGCAGCGAAAACGCCGCCAGTAATCGGTACGCGCGAACGCCCATCAGCACGCCCATCCAGCCAAACTGCCCCCAGAAACTCTGGAAAGTAGTTTGCGCGAAACGCGAGCCAAATTCATAAACCCCGTAGTGCTGCAACCATTCGGCGCTGCGCGGCTGCCCAACCACAATCTGCGCATGGCGCTGCAGGCCGAGTACATCCGGCCAGCTATACACCAGCAAATTGCGTCCCCACCAGAACGCACCCAAAAGCAGGGCCGGCAGCATCATTTGCCACAACTCATACCAGTTCCAGCGCCGTCGCCGCGAGCACAACAGCAGCCGCGCGAAAACCGCTAGCGGCGCGAGCACATACACAGTGGTTTTTGTCAGGAAGGCCAGGCCTATGACTAACCCCAGCGCCCTGCTAGCAGAGCGCCGCAGCAGCAGCCACAGCCCCAGCGCCATCAGTAGCTCGGCCAGGGCATCGTTGTTCACCGCAGCCATCATGGCCACATGTTGGGGCAGAAAAGCAAAAAAACCCGCCGCGCCCAGTGCCAGCGCCGGGTGGCGCGGAAAGAGCGCCTGAGCGCACAGCCCGGCGAAGAACAGCGCCGCGCCCCCCAGCACCAACGAAAACAGGCGCAAGGCCAGCAGTGAGCCGCCCGAGAGCATGAACAGCGGTGTGGCCAGCAGATAATACAGCGGCGGTTGGTGGCCCTCATAGCGCAGCACATCCACCGCCATTCCTGCGGGAAAGCCGCGCGCGGTCAATTGGCTGAGATACACCTGGTCGTAATCCCCGCGCCGCAACACCGGCAACCTTCCTGTTTCAGCCAACCCACGAATGTAATTGTAGTGCGCCGGCTCATCCGGCGCTTGCCAGACAGGGGTGTTGACAGCGTATAACACGCCGATTATCAGATATGTCAGCAGGATGAACCCGATGCCGACACGTACAGCGCGGGGGGATTCCATCAGCACGCTGGGTCAGCCCAGCCGATTCATCTCTTCAGCAACGATGCTCTCGTCCAACTTCCGGAAGAGCGGCGCGGGCGGGCGCAGCGCCTGCCCCGCCTCCAGTTCGCTCGGCTGCCAGCGGCCAGTGGCGTCCTCGTCCAAATAGACCAGTGCGGTGTGAGAGCGCTCGCTTTCCCGATAACTCTCGATGGCCTGTTCACCAAATAGCTTTCCATCGTAACCCAGATAACTTTGCAATTGCTCAGAGCTGAAGGGGATAAACGGGGAAAAAATGATTTTCAGCGAATCGACCGCGCGCAGCGCCGTGTACACCGAACGCGCCGCGGCCGCCCGGTCGCTCTTGATGCTGAACCATGGCGCTTGTTCCTCCAGATACCGGTTGACCTCGCCAGCCAGCCTGAGCGCTTCCTGCAACGCAGCGCGCAGCTTGACCGCGCCGAGAAATTCACCAACAGAATCGAAGCCGGCTGCAATTGCATCCAGCAGCCGGTCGTCCTCTGGCCGCAGCTCTCCCGGGGCAGGCACGCGTGCCTCAAAATTCCGGTAGGCGAAACTCAAGACACGATTGACAAGGTTGCCCCATGTCGCCACAAGTTCATCATTATTGCGTTGCTGAAACTCCGCCCATGCCCAATCGCTGTCCTTGGATTCGGGCATATTAATCGTCAGATAAAAGCGCACCGCATCGGGGCCATAACGTTCCAACACGTCCAATCCCCAGACAGCCCAGTTACGGCTGCCGGAAATCTTATCCCCCTCCAGGTTCATGAATTCATTCGCCGGTACATCAAAGGGCAGGTTCAGTTGCTCGCCACCATCATCGGAAAACAGACGCCCAACACCGGCCAGTTCGGCTGGCCAGATCACGGCATGGAAGGGGATGTTGTCTTTTCCGATAAAATAGTAGCTGCGCGCTTCAGGGTCGTACCACCAGTCCTGCCATGCCGCCGGTGTGCCTCTGTTCTTTGCCCATTCAATGGAAGCCGAAAGATACCCGATTACGGCTTCGAACCACACGTAAAGGCATTTGCCCTCCCAACCCTCGAGCGGCACCGGGATGCCCCAGTCGAGGTCGCGTGTAATCGCGCGGCCACGTAACCCGGTCTTTTCCACCGTGTAGCGCGATGGCTTTATCACATTTGGACGCCAGTGCTCCTTATCAGCTGCCAGATATGCGCTCAACTGTGGGGACAGTTTGGCAAGATCAAGGAAAAAATGCTCAGTATCGCGCAGCTCCAAAGAGAGGTTACCGGTCTTGGAACGCGGTTTAATCAGATGCGGACCGTCGAGCATGCTTCCGCAGCCATCGCACTGGTCACCGCGCGCGTTCTCGTACCCACACAGATAGCAGGTGCCCTCCACGTAGCGGTCCGGCAGAAAACGCCCCTCCCGAGGTGAATACCATTGCGCCTCTGTCTTCCGATACAGGTATCCGTTTTCTAACAGACGGGTGAAAATGGCCTGCGCCACCATAAAGTGGTTTTCAGAATGGGTGGTTGTAAAAAGGTCGTACGTCAAGCCAATTTTCTGGAACAACTCCAGAAAACGATGATGACAATGTTCGTAAACCTGCTGCGCGCTTTTACCCTCTGCGTCGGCTCGCACCGTTATCGGAGTGCCGTGCGCATCAGAACCGGAAACCATCAACACGCGGTTGCCCCGCAGGCGTTGATAACGCGCGAAGATATCCGCCGGTAGGTAGGCGCCGGTGATATTGCCAACATGAATATCGGCGTTCGCGTAGGGCCAGGCGACGGCTACAAGGATGTTCTGCGACATAATCTAATTATGCTCAGCAACAAAAAAACCGCCAGTCGAGGCTGGCGGGTGGATTTGTGAAGAGTTTCAACCCGGCCCGGAGCTGACCGATCCCGGCGACTGCTACCCGCCCTTAATTGCGGCGAGAACCTCTTCGCCGTGGTTGTCCGGCTTCACCTTCGGCCAAGCCTTGGCGACTCTGCCGTGCTCATTGATGAGATACGTTATGCGGTGCATCCCCATGTACATGCGCCCGTAGTTCTTCTTTTCGCCCCAGGCGCCGTACCCCACAGACATTTCCTTGTCGTCGTCAGACAGTAGCAAAAAGGGTAAATCACCCTTGGCGATGAAGTTGTCGTGCGACTTCAGACTGTCGCCACTGACACCTAGGGTGGTTGCTCCTACCTCCCGGATGTCATCGTGGCAATCGTGGAGGCTGCACACTTCACGGGTACAGCCGCTTGTATTATCCCGTGGATAAAACAAGACGACTACCTTTTTTCCAGTGAAGTCTTTCAGCGAGACAGTCTGCCTATTAGAGGCCGACAGCGAGAATTCGGGCGCTTGGTCGCCTTCCTTGAGCGCCATCACAACACCACAACAGGGGTGAAACTCGGGGTCACCACTAACAACGCGTCGGGATCACGAAAAAGCCGTCAGGTCGAGTATTCTCGCAGCATGCGCGCCCGGCGGGGGTGCCGCAGCCGGCGCAACGCCTTTCCTTCAATCTGACGGATACGCTCACGCGTTAATCCAAATTTGCGCCCCACCTGTTCCAAAGTGTGCGCCTTCCCGTTCGGCAGCCCGAAACGCATGCGCAGAATGCAAGCCTCGCGCGGCGAAAGCGTCGCTAGCACCTCTTCAACCTTTTTCTGCAGCAGGTTATCGTGCGCGGTCTCGCCGGGCGGTGGCAGGCGGTCATCCTCTATGAACGCGCCCAGCTCTGTCTCGCCATCCTCGCCAGCCGGCTGCTCCAGAGACATAGGCTGCCACGAGACTTTGAACATCCAGCGCACCTTTTCCGGTTCCAGATCCAGTTCCTCGGCAAGCTCCTCCGCCGTGGGCTGCCGGCCGTGGCGCTGCTCCAACATGTAGGCGGTTTTGTACAAATTACGGATGCGGTCGTTCATGTGCACCGGCACACGAATGGTGCGGCTCTGGTCCGCAACGGCGCGCGTGATTGTCTGCCGAATCCACCAAGTGGCATATGTGCTGAAGCGGAAGCCACGGCGGTAATCGAACTTTTCCACCGCCTTCATCAGCCCCAGATTGCCCTCCTGAATCAGGTCGAGGAATGGCACGCCCTGGCTGACGTATTTTTTTGCGATTGAAACCACGAGGCGCGTGTTCGCCTTGATGATGTGGGCGCGCGCCAGTCGGCCATCTTCCACCTCCGCCTGAAGGCTGCCGCGGCGCTTGTTGGAAAGGCGGCCGCCAGCAATCAGGCGAGCCGCAGCTTTCCTTCCGCGCTCGTAGCGCTTGGCCAGGTCGACCTCTTCCTCGATTTTCAGCAGCGGCACGCTGGCCATTTCTTTCAGATACAGCCCCACGCTGTCGTCCACCGATATCCGCGAGAGGTCGAACATCGCGTAGCCGAACTTGTAACGGCGCTCTTTGTGATCATCATGTTCAGCCGCATCCACCACTTCATCCGGCTCATCGAGTTGAATCTCAATCCCAGCATCGTGGAGAAAATTGAACAACTCCTCCAGCAGGCTGGCCGAATCCTCCGCCTGCGGAAAGAGCTGCAATATGTCTTGCGTGGTGAGATAGCCGAGCTCACTAGCCCGGTCCACCAACTCCGTCAGTATTTCGGAGGATTCTTCAATCACTGATTCGAGCATCTGCACTCTCCCTTAATCCGCTTCCAGCAATTCCTGCAGTACGGCGAGGCGCGGGTCGCTGCTCTCGCGCGGGCATGCACAGCCGTCCAGGTTCCAGTCCTGACCACAAGTCGGACACAGGCCTCGGCAATCCGGGCTGCACAGCGCCTGAATCGGCTCTTCCACCAGCAATAGCTCCCGCAGCAGCGGCGCTAGGTTCAACACGCAATCATCATCAATCGTCCATTCCACTTCCGGCTCCGGAGGATAGGTGTACAATTCGGAGATGCCCACTTCTGCCTGCAGCGCATGTACAGCAAGGCAACGCACGCATTGCATATCGCGGGTGATATCGATTGTGCCTTCGACAAGTATCCCCGGCGGGGTACGGGTGAGCTGCGCCTCACCGGACAGGCGCTCCAGTATCAGGTCAGCAGCCACTACAACCTGTTCGCCCGAAAACCGTATCTCCCGGCTGAAACCCACGCTCCTGTTGAGCACGTGGCCAACGTTCAGCCTTAACATCTCTGAGTGATTATTCGCCAGAATGAATCTCTCTTTTTTGAGGCGATTTTTACTGCGCTACTGCACCCGGGGAAGCCCGACACGAAGTATATCATGCCCGCACCCCAAAGTCAACTATCAGAACGAATGTCCCCCATATATAGGAGTGTGCCGCGAAGAAAGCCGGATATCTGAGGCCGGCACGGTTATGGCGGAGGACGTCCTGGAAATCGTACTGGCCACGCGCAATCGCCACAAGCTGCTGGAATTCAAGCGGCTGCTGACACGGTTGCGAGTGCGCTGGCTGAGGCTGACCGATCTGCGAATCGACGCCGAGGTCGCCGAAAACGGCATCACTTTTGCCGCAAACGCCGCGTGCAAGGCGCGCGAATACTGCCACCTCAGCGGTCTCCCTACACTTGCGGATGATTCCGGCCTGACGGTGGACGCTCTCGGCGGGCGACCCGGGGTGCACAGCGCCCGTTACGCGGGGCCGGGCGCGACTCAGGCCGAACAATGGCAGCAGCTGCTGCGCGAAATGCAGGCCGCGCCGTGGGAGCAGCGCAACGCGCAATTCCACTGCGCACTCGCCCTCGCTCGGCCGGACCATCCGGAATTACTCACTGCTGAGGGCGACTGCGCCGGAATGATAGCGCTGCAGCCGCGCGGCGCTGGCGGCTTCGGTTACGACCCGCTCTTCTATCTGCCTGAACGCGGAGTTACGATGGCAGAGCTGACGCCGGAGCAGAAAGACCGTATCAGCCATCGCGGTCGCGCCGCGCGCGCCATCGCGCCGCAAATTGCCGCGCTTCTGGCGCAGGAAAATGGATGCGGGGGTCTCATCATTTCATAGCCCCCATAAACCGATCCACCGCCGCGCCCACTGCTTCGGCGCGTTCCAGCATCACCATATGCCCGGCCGCGGGCACGATTTCGAGCGTTGCGTCTTCAATTTGCCCGGCTAGACAACGTGAGTATTTCGGCGGAGTCACTCGATCCAATTCGCCACATATCGCAGTGGTGGGGCCACTCCAATTTCCGATGCTTTTAAGTACATCGAATCTGTCGCACGCGACGAAATCGCCATAAAGCACGTCCGGCGCAACATCCAACATGCGCTGCCGCGCCGCGCCGACAAGGTCAGCGGGCGCATCCGGCGCAAAAGCCCATTCCAGAATCAAATCCACAGTCGCGGCGAAATCAGTGTGGATGCCGTCCAGAATCCGCGCCGCTACGGTCAGTCGCGCGCCGGTTGAAACCAATATCAACCCACTCAGACGTTGCGCCTGCTTCAACGCTAGCAGCTGCGCCACGCCGCCGCCCATCGAGTGCCCTGCAATGACCGCCCGAGGAATCGCCAGCTCGTCCAGCAGCGCCACCACCGCGCGCGCATAATCGCTCAGGTTCTCGCACCCCGCGCCCGCTGAGCGCCCATGCCCGGGCAAATCGAGGGCAATGACCGGATATTCCTGCGCATGGCGCATATTGGGCGGCCAGGACAAATGATTGCCACCAGCTCCATGGATCAGAACCAACGGCGTGTGATCATCCAACGCACTGGAAAGCGTAAAAAAGACTCCCTGCTCTTTAAATGTAAAATATGGCACAGTGGGCACCTCCACCTACAAACGCAAAACACCCGAATTTCGCGGGTGTTTTCTTATATTCTCAACACGTCAACAGGAGTGACCGGCAATCAGAACAGCCCACGCACCGAATTCTCCACCAGAGCCATCAGAGGCCCGGGCAGCAACCCAAATGTTAAAGTGGCGACCGCCGTCAGCGCGACGGTGAAATTCAACGGGCGCGGTGTGACGGCCAGTCCGGCCCCCGCTCTCATCCACATAAACACAATCACGCGCAAATAATAATAGGCGGAAATTAGCACCGTGACAACGCCGACCAGCACCAGCCATGTGTAGCCCGCTGTCAGCGCAGCGCGGAAAACATAAAACTTTGCCACAAAGCCAATTGTAGGCGGCAATCCAGTCAACGAGAGCATAAACAGCGCCATCGCCATCGCCAGCCCCGGGCGCGTGCGCGCCAGCCCGGCATAATCGCTGATTTCACTCCCCATCCCCTCGCCCTTCTCGACTGCCATCACAACCGCCCAGGCACCGACATTGGTCAGCGCGTACGCCGCCAGATAGAAAATCACGGCGCTGGCGGAAAAATCAGAGAGCGCCCCTTTCCCGCCGGGCAGGACAGCAAAAAACACATAACCGGCATGAGCAATAGACGAATACGCCAACATGCGTTTAACCGAAGTTTGGGAGATGGCGGCCACATTCCCCACAATGGTAGAGAGCACGGCAAAGAGCGCCATCAGCGGGGCCCAGTCAGGAGTCAGTAAATGGAAGGCGTCAAAAAAGACGCGCACCAAGGCCGCGAAACCGGCCGCCTTTGCGCCGACCGACATGAAGGTGGTCACCACCGCCGGAGCGCCTTCATACACATCCGGCGTCCACATATGAAATGGCACGGCAGCCACCTTGAACGACAACCCCACCAGCATCAAGCCAATCCCGGCCAGCAGCAACGGACTGGCTCCAGAGATGGCGATTGCGGCCCCAATTGCGGCAAAACCGGTCGCCTGCGTGGCGCCATAAACCAGTGCAATCCCATACACCTGGAAGGCGGAAGAGAACGCGCCCAGAAGAAAATATTTTAGCGCCGCCTCCTCCGAATCAGCGCGACGGCGCGCGAAACCAGCCAGAACATAGAGTGGGATCGAGAGCATTTCCAACGCCAAAAAGACCACGATCAGGTCTTTTGCCATGCCCATCACCATCATGCCGACGACGGAGAACAGCAGCAGCGCATAGAACTCGCCGCGCTCAATTCCATGTTGTTTTAGATAATTGAGTGCCAGCAGCACGGCCAATGCGCCGCTGCCCAGAAAAATCAGATGGAGTAGATTGGAGAAACCATCAATGGCCAACATGCCGCCAAAAGCTTCCTCGCGCTGCCCAAGTTTGGACGCCACCACGGCGAACGTAATGGCCAGTCCCGACAGCGCCAGCCAGCCCGTAATATGCTTGCTGCCTTTCGGCGTCCACAGATCCAGCAGCAGCAGGCCACAGGCCCATGCAGAAAGAAACAGCAGGGGAAGCGTGGCAGCGAGATTAAGATCGGGTATCGTCATCGACTATCCAGTGCGCGCAATGCGTGTTTGTTCTCACAGCTAGTGCATGTTGACGCTTGCTCTCATGTCATCCTGAGCGACCGTAAGGCGCGGTTCAGAATGACTATTTAGCATAATATCAGCAGAACCTAGTGCGTCACCAGCGCAGTTCCGGCATCCAACGCCGCCGTGAGTTGCTCCACCGATGCGCCGATCAAATTAAAGAAGGGACGCGGATAAAGGCCAATCCAAAAGATGAGCGCGAGCAGCGGGAGCATCACTACGATTTCACGCCAATTCAAGTCTTTCAGCGTTTCGTTTTTCGGGTTGGTGACTGCGCCCAGGAACATTTTTTGGAACATCCACAGCATGTAAATCGCTGTTAGAATCACACCGAAGGCCGCACAAATGCTGTAGGCGTAAGAACCGAGAGCTTGCGACCCGAATGCCCCGAGCAAAATGGTAAATTCTCCGACAAAGCCGTTCAGGCCGGGCAAACCCATCGAAGACAGCACCACAATCAGAGTCATGGCGCCGTACAACGGCATCACTGTCCACAGGCCGCCAAATTCAGCCAGTTCACGAGTGTGTCGCCGCTCATAGACCATGCCGACGATGAGGAAGAGCGCACCCGTGGAAATGCCATGATTAATCATCTGCAGAATCGCACCCTGAATGCCGCGATCGTTGAGTGCGAACAACCCCAGCATCACAAAGCCAAGATGGCTGACGGAGGAATAGGCGACCAACTTCTTCACGTCTTTCTGCGGGTAACACACGATGGCCCCGTAGATAATGCCAATCACGGCGAGCACGGCGATAGCTGGCGCAAAGTAGCGCGAGGCTTCCGGGAAGAGGCCCAGGTTGAAGCGCAGGAAGCCATAGGTACCCAGTTTTAACAATACCCCGGCCAGTATCACCGAACCGGCGGTGGGCGCTTCCACATGGGCATCGGGCAGCCAGGAGTGAAGCGGCCACATGGGCACCTTGATGGCAAAGGCCGCCGCGAAAGCCAGAAACAGCCAGCGCTGCACGTCAAATGGAATCCCACTCATGGCTGCCAGTGCCGGGTAGGCGAAAGTCCCTTGTACCGTTCCCAACCAAAGCACGGCCACCAGCATCAGAATCGATCCGGCCATCGTGTACAGGAAGAATTTAATACCTGCGTAAATCCGACGTCCGCCGCCCCAGATACCGATTAGGAAATACATCGGTACCAGCGTAAATTCCCAAAAAATGTAGAAGAGGAACAGGTCGAGCGCCACAAAAACCCCGGTCATACCGACTTCGAGGAGCAGGAAGAAAATCATGTATTCCTTAACGCGCTCTTCAACAGCCGTCCAGGAGGCGAACATGGCAATCGGGGTGAGCAAAGTGGTGAGCAAGACCAGCAGCACGCTCAGGCCATCCAGTCCCAGATGGAAATCGATGCGCCAGTTGCTGCCAATCTGGATCCACGGTGCGCGCACCCCCAGCTGCAAACCCGGGTCAGTGGAATCAAATTGCGCCAGCATTACCAACGAGAAGGCAAAAGTGAGTAGCGCCGCTCCAACTGCAACCCAGCGAATTAGCTCTTTGCGCTCTTTATTTATCAACAGAAGCGCAAGTACACCCGCCAGCGGAAAAAACGTCACTACGGTCAGCGTAGAAGTAAGGTAACGATAGAATTCAGCCATAAGAGTTCCTCTTGCGATCTCCGACCGCGCACAGTTCCAGACGGCGCGCGGCTGACGGACGTCAGTTCACCAACATCATCCCGAGCACGGCAATCACACCGAGCATGACCCCGAGGGCGTAGTTGCGCACATATCCGGTCTGAAGCGGCCGCAGTATTCGAACCGCGAAAGCGCGCACCAAGAGCGCCAACCCATCGAAGAAACGATCAATGCCACCCTTATCCACCGGGCCAGAAAGCGCCGCAGCCGCGCCGCGAAAGGCAGCTGCAATCACGCGGTCGTGTACAAAATCGTGCCAGAAATCCCAATCCACTTGGAAGGCCAGGAAGCGCGCTTTCCATTCGTACAGACGCATGATCGTCGCCGCGTACAATTCATCCACATACCATTTACCTTGAAAAAAGTTGAAAACCGGCCCCAGTACACCCTGCAATTGGTCCGGCGCGGTCGCGTTTTCCAACGGGCACCTGTGATACACCCTGACCCCCAGCCAGATGGCCGCTAGCGTCAGCACGGTGGAACTGAGCGCCACACTCAGGTTGAAATCCATTCCGTGGAAAAAATGATGGGTATGCTCCAGCCAGCGCCCTAGGGTGTGCACCCTCGGCAGATTGAGCGCACCGCCCAGCACCGAGAGCACCGCCAGAACAATCAGCGGCGTGGTCATCGTCGGCGGATTCTCAGTCGCGTGTTCGGCGGCGGATGAACGCGGTTGCCCGAAAAACACCATCACGACTTGACGCGTCATATAAAAAGCGGTGAAGATGGCCGCCAGCGTCAGCAAGACGTAAACCGCCACGCCATGCCAGCGCCCCTCCACCATGCCCACCTGCCACGCATCCGCCATAATCTCATCTTTAGACCAGAAACCGGCCAACGGGAAAACCCCCGCCAGCGCCACAGCGCCAACCAGATACACCCAGAATGTGAGCTTCATGCGGTCTTTGAGGCCGCCCATGTTGCGCATATCCTGCGCATCGCAGTGAGGGTGGTGCGCCCCAGACGAGTGGTCTTCACCCGCCACTCCGCGCGCGGCGGATTCGGAAGCCGCCGCTCCGTGCTCCACGCCGTGAATCACCGAACCGGCAGAAAGGAACAAGAGCGCCTTGAAAAAGGCATGCGTGAGCAAATGGAACATCCCGGCCACATATCCGCCCAACCCCACTGCCGCCACCATAAAACCCAGTTGACTGATGGTCGAATACGCCAGAACGCGCTTAATGTCCCACTGCGCCACAGCGATCGTGCCGGCCATAACAGCCGTGCCTGCGCCCACCAGCGCCACCGCAATCTGCGAAACGGGCGCGAGCGAAAAAATCGGCGCTGAGCGGGCAATCATGTAAATCCCCGCCGTGACCATCGTAGCCGCGTGGATCAGTGCCGAGACCGGAGTGGGGCCGGCCATGGCATCGGGCAGCCAGACAAAAAATGGGATCTGGGCTGACTTGCCGGCTGCCCCTACCAGGAAGAGCAGCGTAATCGCAGTCGCTAGCCCGCCCACTTCCGCGCCATGATGCTCAAAAAAGTGGAGCACATCGTCAAACTGCAACGAACCTACCGCGCCGAAAATCAGGAACATTGCAATCAGGATGCCCAAATCGCCCACCCGATTGACCACAAAAGCCTTTCTCCCGGCGCGCGCATTGCCGACGTTGTCATCGCCCTTGTCGTACCAGAATCCAATCAGCAAATAGGAACACAGCCCCACGCCTTCCCAACCGACGAACAGCATCAAATAATTGCCGCCGGACACCAGCACCAGCATCATGATGACAAACAGGTTGAGATAGATGAAAAAACGCGCGAAGCGCAGGTCTTCATGCATGTAGCCGATGGCGTAGATGTGAATGAGCGTGCCCACGCCGGTGACCAGTATCATCATCGTCACCGATAGCGTATCCACCCGCATCTGCCAGGGCAGGTACATATCGCCGATGGTGATCCAGTCCGCCAACAGCACGGTTTCGGCGTGGAAGTGGTTTCCGGCCAGAGCCACAATTTGCAGCACGGCAATCACAAACGCCGCGGCGGTCGCGACACTGGCAACAATGCCAATCCGTTTTTCATCCAGCCAGCGCCCAAAGACTGTATTGATGAGCATCCCGGCCAGCGGAAAGGCGAGAATTAGCGGAACAAGCTTGAACATAGTGGTTCGCTATCCCCTCAACAGATTGACTTGGTCCACATCTATGGACGCCTTCGAGCGGAAAATGGCGACGATGAGCGCCAACCCCACTGCCACTTCTGCAGCGGCCACCGTCATCACAAAAAAGACCATAATTTGTCCATCCAAAGTCCCAAACTCATGCGCATAAGCGACAAAAGCCAGATTGGCCGAATTGAGCATTAATTCAATCGCCATAAAAATAATGATCGCATTGCGCCGCACCAATACGCCAACAACCCCTATCGAAAACAGGAGCGCCGAAAGCGCCAGATAATAAGTGGTCGGTATCATAATCGTCTGGAGCGCCTCCCGCGACGGCGGCGCTCATCCACCGCCGTTAATACAACCACGCCCACCATCGCGGTAAGCAAAAGCAATGAGGTCGCTTCGAACGGGAAGAGATATTCCTGAAACAACAGCTGCCCGATGGCGGCCGGGCTGCCGTAAGCGGCGGCGTTTTCCAACGCCCCGGGCCGTGCGCCAGTGACCTGCGTCGCCACCACATAGCCCGCAAAGCCCAACAGAGCCAGCACCAGCACAATCGCCAGGGGTTGCTGCCAGCGGAGTCTGTGGGTGGGCTGCCGCAGTCTCTCCGCGCCAAGTAGCATGATGACAAAAAGGAACAGTACCATGATCGCCCCGGCGTACACCGTCACCTGCACCATGGCAATAAACGGTGCGCCCAGCAACAAATAAAACGTGGCTACGACCGCAAAGTTCACCACCAAAAAAAGCGCTGAATAAATCGCATTGGAACAGAGCAACATGCCGAGCGCGGCGATAACAGCAATTGCGCCCAACGCGATGAAGAGAACAAATTCAACCGTCATGACGTCAGCCCGGATCCTGCATATCGGGAATGGGCCGGTCGAACGCGCCCGGCGCCACCTGCATCGGCGTGGCTCCAGCTGCTCCCTCCGAGCGAACGAGCAGTTTTTCTTTGGTGTAGATTGCACTCTCGCGGTCGTAATACGAAAGTTCGTAATCATGCTCAAGCACTATCGCCTCGGTCGGGCAAGCGTCCTCGCAAAAGCCGCAGAAGATACAGCGCAGCATGTTAATCTCATACACAGAGGCGTAACGTTCGCCAGGAGAGAAGCGCGCCGCGTCACTGTTCTCATCCGCCTCCACGAAGATAGCATCCGCAGGGCAAGCCGCGGCACAGAGCGCGCAACCGACACATTTTTCCAGCCCGTTTTGATAACGTTTTAGCTCATGGCGCCCTTTGAAACGCGGACGCACCGGGCGCGTGGACTCCGGATACTCGACCGTTATTGGCGGCTGAAACAGGTGTTTGAAAGTGGTTCCCAATCCTTTGATGATCTCAGTCACCATCATCGCAATCCTCTAACCACCCATCACTATTACCGCTGCGGTGACCACCACGTTCGCCAGGGAGAGCGGCAGCAACACCTTCCATCCAAATGCCATGAGTTGATCGTAGCGCAGCCGCGGCAGGGTCAGGCGCAACCAGATCATCACGAACAGAAAGGCAGCCGTCTTCACGCTGAAATAAAATATCCCCAGCCAAGGCAGCTGTTCCACATATGGCCCCAGATATCCGCCAAAAAACAGCGTGGCGGCAATCGCGCTCACTGCCACCATTTTGATATATTCCCCCATAAAAAAGAGCGAGAATTTCATTCCTGAGTATTCAGTGAAGTAACCCGCAGTCAATTCCTGTTCGGCTTCAGGCATATCGAAAGGTGCACGATTGACCTCCGCCAGACCGGCCAGAAAGAAAACCAGCGCACTGACAGGCTGCCAGACCACGTACCATGTGGTCTGCTGCTGTGCCGCGATAATGCCCTGCAGGCTCATGGTACCGGCCAGCAAAATCGGGCCGATGATGGCGAGGCCGAGCGCAATCTCATAACTAATCATCTGCGCGGAGGCGCGTAGCCCGCCCATGAGCGAATACTTGTTAGCGGAGGACCAACCCGCGAGCACGATGCCATACACCGCGACCGAAGCCACCGAGAGGATGTAGAGCAGCCCGACGTTCAAATCGCTAATGCCGAGGCGGACAACGCGCCCAAACAACTCGACATCCGGCCCAATCGGCACCACCGCCATGATTATCATCGCTGGAATCATGGTCAGAATGGGCGCGAGGAAGAACAGCACTTTGTCCGCGCCGGCGGGTACCATTTCTTCCTTGAAGAGCAGTTTTATCCCGTCGGCGGCGGGTTGCAGTAGACCCCACGGCCCAACCCGGTTCGGGCCCTTGCGAACCTGCATGAAGGCAGCTATTTTGCGCTCCGCCAGCGTCAGATAGGCGAACGCGGTCGCCAGCACGAAAGCCATCAGCGCGCTTTTTAGCAGTGCTTCAATCACAATGCCGGTCACGTTGCTCATGATTCCACCTTGCGCAACACAACTGGCGTTATGCGTGCAAGCGGCGGCCCACCGATGCTGCGCGGCAGCAACGCCGCACCCTGGGGCGGCCGGTCACTGACGCGGGCTGCCAGCTCCCAATCATGGCCATTGACGCGCAGCGCAACCCGGTCGCCGCTGCCCACGTTGGCACAATTGGCGTCTGCCATATTCAGTTCAATGTACGCCTCGGGCAAGCGCGGATGCATGATTTCAGAGCGGGCGATTGCGCTACCACGATCATACAAAAGCGTGACCGGAACTGCCAGCAAATCGCCGGAGGCCACGGCAGGCGGCTGCACAACTCCGCGCGGAACAGCGTGTCCCATTTCTGCCAGCGCGGGAGTCTGCACGCCCAACCCGGCGAGGTTCGGAAACGAAGCGCCGCCATAGTAGCTGTCACGCCCACCGACGGGCGGCCATTGCTGCTCCACAGCCGCCAGTCGCTCGTAGGTTATGCCCGCGTAGTGGGGAATGGACGCCGCAATCTGGCGCAGCACTGCTGCCGTCCCCGTGGGGACTGTGCCCAGCCCTAGCGTTTCGCTCAGCCGCGCGAATATCTGCCAGTCCGGCAGCGCCTGCCCGCGCGGGGGCAGCGCCGAATAAAATCGTTGCACTCGACGGTCGCCGCTGGTATAACTACCCTCACGCTCGACAAACGCCTGCGCCGGCAGCACCACATCCGCGCAGCGGGTGCTCTCGGTGCTGAAAAGTTCGGTCACCACCACAAACGCATCCTCCGGGAACACATCGCCATCGCCAATCGGGTTTGCCCCCGCCAGCATGACCACCCCCGCACCGACGGTGAATTCGGGCACCGACATGCCCACCGGCCGCACTCCCATGTCCCAGGCACCCTGCGTGTTGTTGCCCGGCCAGACCGGCAGCAGCCCGTTTCCGACGCGTCCCATGTGCCCGCCGGCAATGAGTAAATTGGCGCAGGCTTGCGCCAGCGCGCTCGAGCCGGAATAATCCAGCCCTTCACTGCCATAGATGATTATCATGTTCTCGGCCGCCGCAATCGCGCGCGCGGCTTCCGCGACGCGCGTGTTGTGCTGCGCGGCAATGTTGCTCGCCAGCCCGGCCTCGCCGCCAGAAATCGCGTGTGTGAGCGCCAGCACGGTGCGCACCTCGTCGCCATAGCGGTAGCGCACGCTATGGGTAGCGCAGCGGTCGAGTTTCGTCTCGCGCGCGTTAGCAACAATCAGCGTGGCGCGGTTCTTATCAGCGGTCGCACCCGCTTTGGTGGCGGCCTGCCTGACCTTAAACCACCACAGCGGCGCTTCCTCGGCCAGATCGCTCGCCAACACCAGAATGACCGTACCGGCGCCTAGTCGCGCGAGGTCAGTGCCCACACCCACGCCCACCTGCTGCACCAGATCGCCGCCGCCCATGCGGCCCGGCCACTGCGCCGCGCGGCCACCCACGCCCTCGAGAAGGGTGCGGAAAGCGAACAGGTCCTCATTTGCCAGTCTTTCCCCCACCAGCCCGGCCACTTCTCCGCCAGCAGCGCGCAGCCTTTCAGCGACCAGCTGCAGTGCCTGCTCCCAACTGGCTTGCGAAAGTTGGCCATCCTTGCGCAGCAGCGGGGTAGTCAATCGCTCCGCACTGCCGACAAAATGATGCCCAAAACGGCCCTTATCACACAGCCATATTTCGTTCACCTTTTCGTTCTGGCGCGGCATGATGCGTTTGATGACGGCCTCCCCGCCCTTGCCCGAGCAGCGCGTGTTCAAGTGCAGATTGCAGCCCACTGCGCAGTGCGGGCATATGGAGGGCGCGTGCTGCAATTCCCACGGCCGCGCGCCAAAGCGGAAATCAGCGCTGGTGAGCGCGCCAACCGGGCAGATGTCCGTGGTGTTACCGGAGAAATGGCTGTCGAAGCCGGGCTCAGAAAAGGTGACAATCTGCAGCGCGCGCCCGCGCTGATCGAAGCCTATAACCGGCTCCCCGACGAGCTCATCCTGGAAACGGGTGCATCGCCCACACTGGATGCAACGCTCGCGGTCAAGGAAAATAAGGTCGCCCAGAGGCACGCGCTTCTGCAGCTGCATTTTCTCGTCGAAGAGAAAACGCGATTTCCCGGTCCCGTGCCGCATGGTCAGGTTTTGCAGCGGACACTCGCCGCCCTTGTCGCACACCGGGCAATCAAGCGGATGCGACGTCAGCAGGAATTCGACGATATCTTTGCGCGCGCGCGCCACCTTTTCATTGGCGCTGCGCACCTGCATACCCGCCGAGACCGGCAGCGTACACGCAGTCTGCAGTTTCGGCATCCAGTCGATTTGCGCCTCGCCGTGCTCGTCCAGTTGCAGCTCACCGCTTTCGCGGTTGCGCAGCGGCGTGCCCACCTCCACCAGGCACATGCGGCACATGCCGACCGGCTCCAGCTTGGGGTGATAGCAGAAGACGGGGATATCGTTGCCGGCGCGTTTGGCAGCCTCGACAATCAGAGT
>Ga0187827_10001332_pt1 | contig 36654 bp, 29 predicted proteins | sample ETNtaG_39_FD_167969 | JGI IMG/M metagenome (GOLD analysis project Ga0187827, IMG submission 167969) | Marine microbial and viral communities from oxygen minimum zone, Eastern Pacific Ocean - ETNP2014_SV_150_PacBio MetaG (Illumina Assembly) | ecosystem: Environmental > Aquatic > Marine > Hypoxic...
TAAAAACTCTACCAAAAGCGAAATTAAGTGGAATGGGAGCTTTAGTTATGGGACCACTCTATTTATTGGGGACTTAAATCAATTTTCTTCAGAAAAATACCTCCCAAATGTTGCTTTAGCAATTAAATTCAATAAAGAATTCAATACTAAAAGCTCACTTCAACTAGCTGTAATCGCTGGGAAAAGCACAGGAGAAAACAACTTTGAAGGACTCCTACCTCTACAAACCTTCAGAGCTCAATATCTTAAAAGTTATTTAGCTTTCCGAAGAGCGATTTCTCCATTAGAAAATAAAAAAGGCAAAACAATCCCTCAACTCCATTTGGTTATTGGCGCAGGGTATTACTACGGAAACACATACAACACAAATTACATAAACCCAGATGAAGACCTACTAATTACCTTACATCAGGATGTATGGTCGTTTGTATTTCCTACCGGGCTAGAGCTTAGTTACTATATACAAGATGAATGGGGAGCAGTAATCTCTGTAACTAACAACTTATTTAATAAAGACACCATAGATCTTTATAAGAACTCTAGCAATGGCCCAGATCACCAATTAATTATTAACCTTGGTCTGTGTTATAAATTTAATTAGCTCAAGTTTTGATGAAATTATTCTCAACTTTCTTATTGGTCTTTTTGTGTTTTCAGCTCTCATTCTCACAATCTACTTGGAGTCCAGGTTCATCAATATCGTCCACCAATTTTGGAATTAGCTCATATTACAACAATGGGTTCCCAAGTAATCACTTGAGAATTATGAGTCCTGAGCGTATTGCTTTGATGAAAAAATATAAAGCAGAGTATAAAAGAGCCTTTAGTGGAAGTCTTAGTCTCGGTTACAATCAACTTTCTGGTGATTTGAGTGGACAATCTTCGGATATTTTTCCACAGTTGAATCTTACAGCAACTATAAACAAAAGAGCAACTCCTCTTTTCTCATGGAAAGCTGTTGCAAGTATTGGAAGCTATCAAGCACAAGGCTATCATGCCAATCCTAATATTTATACAGGTGATACACCTTCACCTTTTCCTTCAGGTGACTTCAATAATAGTGAGGTTAAAGGTAGCTGGAGCTCAATCGCATTAATGACCAGAAGAAAAATTAGTTTCTCAAGAATTAGGAGTATTAATGATGAGAGAAAATTTGGTTGCTTTTTTAGTTGGGGAGTTGGTTATTTGAGTTCGCATGTACTCCTCGTATCTTTAAATGACGTAGATGCTAGAATCAGTAGAACTATTTCTTCGATCACGATTCCTATAATGCTAGATTTTAGCTGTCTGATAAAAAACAACCTAGGGGCAATGGCCTCTTTCGACATGTATTTATTCGAAACTGACAATCTAGATTTAATCCGGTCAGACATCCCAGATTTGATGACCAACATACGTGCTGGATTATTCTTTAAAATAGATAATTAATGAGGCTTTTACTTTTCATAATTTGTATATGTTCAATTCAAAATGTATTTGGACAAGTTAAAGCAAAGTTCCATACTGTTGAAAGACATATGGGTTTGTATGATTCGCCATATAAAAACTCTATTAGCGGTAGTTTTTCTTATGGTCCATCAATATTTATGGGGGACCAATACCAACGAAATTCACGTTTAGCTCCGTCTCAAACATTTAACTTTACAGTAAATAAAAAAATTGCTGAGAGATTTAGCATATCGGTCCAAGCTGTAATGGGAGAACTCACAGGCTCAGGGATGTTCTTTGACAACCCAACTTACGCTTATACAGACTTCTCAAATAATTACTTTTCTTTTAGTATTCTAGCAAGAGAACACTTTATTAAAAAAGGAACCAATTTCAATCCTAACAAAAAATTCCAGATTCATTCTAGTATTGGAATAGGATACATGGTTTCAGACGTAAGTGTAACTACCCCCTATACAAATGAAATAAAAATTCATCAGAACGTAGAGGCTTTAATCATACCTGGATCTTTAGAGTTTTCTTATTTCATTTATGAAAATTTAGGATTGATGTGTACAGGAGATATTAACTACTTTTACACAGACGAATTAGACTTAAAAATATCAAACAACGACGCAGACTTCTTTTTAAGTACACGAATTGGAATGTGTTTTAAATTTGAATAAGTATCAAAATTATTATGAGTAAAGATAACCTAGTGCTTTTAAATCAATTTGTAGACGAAAACCCTGCTTTACATGGTGAAGATCCTAAAGCAATGTTGGCAATATTAAAAGCAGTTGAAAAAGCTTCTACCACAGTACACCACACAATTAATCGTGCAGGATTATTAGATGTTTTAGGAGCTGCAGGCTCTGAGAATATCCAAGGAGAAGAAGTTCAAAAAATGGACTTATTTGCCAATGACCAGTTTACAGCAGCACTTAAAGAATGTGGTCATATAGCCGCTATAGCTAGTGAAGAAGATGATGAAATTATTTCTCTAAACGATACCGGAGAATATCTATTCGCTACTGACCCTTTAGATGGATCTTCTAACATTGACGTAAACATTTCTGTTGGGAGTATATTTTCTGTTTTCAAACGCACAGAAAAAGGGACCCCTAATGCAGATGAATTTAACCGCTTTGGACACGAACAAATTCTTGCAGGTTACGTTCTTTACGGAACTTCTACTATTTTAATTTACACTTGTGGTAAAGGTGTACATTCTTTCACCTTCGACCCTAAGCCTGAAGTTTTCATACTTGTAAATCCGGCTGTAAAAACACCTAAAAACGGCAACATCTATTCAATAAACGAAGGGAATTATAACTCTCTAGACAAAGGCATTCAAAATTACGTTACCTATTGTAAAGAGTTAAAAGAAAATGGAAAACGCACACATACGGCTCGTTTTATGGGCTCTTTGGTTGCTGATTTCCATCGAAACATGCTTAAAGGTGGTATATTTATATATCCTGCTACAGCAGACGCACCTAAAGGGAAACTTCGATTATTATACGAATGCAATCCAATAGCAATGATAGCAGAACAAGCTGGCGGAACTGCTACTTGGGGCACCCAAAGATTACTAGATATAAAAGCACACGACATTCACCAACGCACACCTTTCTTTATAGGTTCTAAAGAAATGATGAAGAAAGCATTGAGTTTCTTAAGTTAAAGTTGTAAACCCCTCTGTCACTTTGTGACATCTCCCCAAAATAATGGGAAGAAAGATGATGTATTTAAATTGTGCATACCCCTTTACATGGGATACGTTTTACGAATAAAAATGCACCCCGGTTAGAATTCTGACTGGGGTTAAGCTATTAAGGCTATGAAGAAAAGTGAACTGTTAAATGGTTATTTAAAAAGCGTCCAAGACAAGAATGTCATGGAATTATTAGACAGCGAAAAAACAATTCATTTAAGTGGAGTTACGGGTTCTGCAGCAACAATTATTGGGGCAACATGTTTTAAAGAATCTGAACAAACATTTATTTTCATCCTAAACGACAAGGAGGAAGCTGCCTATTTCCACAACGACTTAGAGCAGTTAATTCCAGAAAAAGATCTACTCTTCTACCCTGGTTCCTATCGCCGTCCGTATCAAATTGAAGAAACGGATAATGCAAATGTATTGATGCGAGCTGAGGTGTTAAACCGACTGAGCTCACGTAGAAAACCTTCATGTATTGTCACCTACCCAGATGCAATTTTCGAAAAGGTAATCACAAAAAAAGAACTGACTAAAAACACACTTAAACTCAATATAGGAGATGAGATAGGTGTCGATTTTTTAAATGAAACCTTATTTGAGTACGGATTCGAATATGCCGATTTTGTTGTTGAACCCGGACAGTTTTCGATCAGAGGTGGTATAGTCGATGTATTTTCATTTTCGAGTGAACACCCCTACCGTATAGAGTATTTTGGTGACGAAGTAGAAAGTATACGAAGCTTTAACATCAACACTCAGTTATCTATTCTAGAGGTTAAGAAACTCAACATCATTCCAAATGTAGAGGATAAAGAAATGATTGAGGACAGAGTGCCGTTCATGAATTATTTGGGCGACAAAGCAAGTATTTGGATCAAAGACCAAGAACTTTGCCTAGCACAACTCGATAAACTCTACTTAAAAGCTTACGATACCTACGAAAGCTTAGAAGGTGAAATCAAACACATAAAACCAGAAGCGCTCTTTATCAACTCAAAAGTATTTAAAAAGGCAACCGAGCACTTTCATAAAACATCTTTTGGAGAGCAAAAAGCAGCAGACCTAACTAACATAGATTTTAGCACTTCATTCCAAGCTAGTTTCAACAAGCAATTCGATTTAATCATTGAACACTTTAATGAAAAAACGAAGGAAGGTTATGAAAACCTAATTTTATGTTCCTCTCAAAAACAAGAGGAGCGTTTTCATAATATCTTCGAAAAAATTGACGAGAATTTTAAGTACAGCACAATGCTCCTTCCTATTCACGAAGGATTTATAGACCATGAGAACAAAATCCTATGTTACACCGACCATCAGTTATTTGAGCGTTATCACAAGTTTAAATTAAAGTCGGCACAGCAGTACAAAAAGACCATTACACTTGATGAAATCACCAACCTTGACATAGGTGATTTTGTAACCCATATCGATCATGGTGTAGGAAAATTTGGGGGATTGCAAAAGATCGATGTACAAGGTAAAAAGCAAGAGGCAATCAAACTTATTTATCGCAATAACGACTTACTGTATGTGAGTATTCACTCGCTACATAAAATAAGCAAGTTCAATGGTAAAGAAGGTAAGGCACCAAAAATACATCAACTTGGGTCGCCACAATGGGCAAAAACAAAGCAAAAGACCAAGACGAAAATTAAAACCATAGCCTATGACTTAATTGAGTTGTATGCCAAGCGTAAAACAGTGAAAGGTTTTGCTTTTAGTCCTGATAATTTTTTACAATACGAACTAGAAGCCAGTTTCCTCTACGAAGACACCCCAGATCAGCTTAAAACGACTCAGGCGGTAAAGAAAGATATGGAAGCTAACACTCCAATGGATCGATTGGTTTGTGGTGATGTTGGTTTTGGAAAAACAGAGATTGCAATACGAGCTGCCTTTAAAGCTGTTTGTGACAACAAACAAGTTGCCATTTTGGTTCCAACCACTATTCTTGCTTTACAACATTACAAAACCTTCCGTAAGCGTTTAAAGGACTTTCCGGTTAACGTAGATTACATCAATCGATTTAAGACGGCTAAGCAGCAAAAAGAAACCTTACAAAACTTAGCCGATGGAAAAGTAGATATCATCATCGGTACACACAGAATTGTCGGAAAGGATGTTAAATTCTTAGACCTTGGGCTACTTATAATTGATGAAGAACAAAAATTTGGTGTTGGCGTAAAAGACAAGCTTAAGACCATTAAGGCTAATGTAGACACCCTTACCCTAACAGCTACACCAATTCCTCGTACGCTACAATTTTCTTTAATGGCTGCACGCGATTTATCTACCATAAAAACCGCTCCACCCAATAGACAACCTGTACAAACGCAAAATATTGGATTTAATGAGGAAACCCTTCGAGATGCTATTCAGTATGAAGTATCGAGAGGTGGACAAATCTTCTTTATTCACAACAGAATAGAAAACATCAAAGAGGTAGCTGGAATGATTCAGCGACTTTGTCCGGATGTAAAAGTGGGAATAGGACACGGACAAATGGACGGACCTAAACTAGAACGGCTGATGATGGATTTCATTGAAGGAGAATTTGATTTATTAGTTTCTACTACGATCATCGAAAGTGGTTTGGACATCCCAAATGCTAACACCATACTGATCAATAACGCTCAAAACTTTGGCTTAAGCGATCTTCACCAAATGCGTGGACGTGTAGGTCGATCCAATAAAAAAGCCTTCTGCTACCTAATTACACCACCTCGAATTAGCATGAGTGAAGAAGGTAGAAAACGTATTCAAGCTTTAGAACAACATTCCGACTTAGGAGCTGGTTTCAACATCGCTATGCGCGATTTAGAAATTCGTGGTGCTGGTGATATTTTAGGAGCTGAACAATCTGGGTTTATTTCTGATATAGGATTTGAGATGTATCAAAAGATTCTCAACGAGGCCGTGAAGGAACTAAAGGAAACAGAATTTAAAGATCTATATGTCAAGAATGAGTCAGATTCCTTCTTTGTAGATGAATGTCAGATAGATACCGATATGGAAATCTTGATTCCAGATAATTATGTGAATTCTATTTCTGAGCGTTTACAACTCTATAAAGATCTAAATAATTTAGAAAATGAAGAAGCACTATGTCTATTTGAAGAACAGACAACAGATCGATTTGGACCAATCCCACCGCCAGTAGAAAAGCTATTTTTCTCCATTCGATTACGATGGATGGCAAAAGAATTAGGCTTCGAAAAGATTGTTTTAAAAACGAATAAAATGATCGCTTACTTTGTAGCTAATCCACAATCTTCTTTCTTCGAATCTGAACAATTTAGCCATATATTAAAATACATTCAATTAAAGCCTAAAGCATGTCGAATGAAAGAGCGAAACAATAAGTTGAGCTTGGTATTTGAAAATGTTAGTGAAGTAGAAACGGCATTGAATCATCTGAAAATGATTTCGGAGAGTTGAAAGTAGTAAGAGTTAAGAAGTGGAAAAACATATTAGTAAAACATTTATATTTCAAATTATATATATATTTTCTAAAACGAATAACTCAATCCTAAACCAAACAGTTCTTTAAATTGCACCCTAGGACCTGAACTCTCAAACTCACCATCATTATCTATATCCAATGCAATATCAATATCCTCATCGTATATCAAATGTGAATTAATATTAGCAGTAAGGTATTTATTAATCTTCATCAATACGAGTAACTGCCAATCCACATCAATACTAGATGCTTTGTCTTTATAATTAGAAAACAAGGTCGCTTTCGTATCTAAAATTACATTTTCCCAAATATCATTTTTATACTGAAACTTCATGCTTCCACCAAACTCAGACCTTATACGTGAACTATACTGCAATAGTTTACCTTCATTATCAAACAATGCTTCATCTACCCCAAACGCTCCAGTGTTAGCTAGTGATTGATTGTTAACATAAGTTATCTTCCCACTCAAAGGAAGTACTTGAAAACCAAAGCCATTATCTTCATTACTATGACTCATTCCAATAGATAAAGAAAGATAAGCAGGTGCTAAAAAATCAGAAATCGCAAGCGTATCAGCTGATGTTTTATAACCCACTGCAGCTTGAGACTTTAAATTTAAGCTCATGTTATAATACCATTTTTTAAAAGCACTCCAACCATAAGAAGTATTCAATTCAATACGATCATCACTCTTTGCCAAACTCCCTACATCGCCTTGGCGAATTACACCAAAAGCCATGTCCAAACTATTATTCCACACATTGGAAGAATCTTTATAGTTAACATTAAACTTCAACAAACCCATGGCAGAAATAGAAGATTGCCCTCCAGCTGCCCAATGTGTAAAGCTAACTTGTGAAAAATTTAATGCAGTAGTACCTTCATAATTCCACAGTTTCAAGCTATCACTTTCTGCAGGATTCACTGCTAAAAGAGTTAGTGGGAAACAGAAAACAAGTAAGTAAATAAGTAATTTTTGCATGGAATAAAACTGAGGGGACTTAAAAATTCTAAAGATTTTCAAAAAAAATGCCACTTTAAAAGTAGCATCATATCAATTTTTAACTCTTTACAGAAACAGGTTTCAAACCAAGTTCTTTTAGCATCTTATAATGCGAACGAATGGCATTAAAATAAGTTTTGTTAGTATTATAAATAATCCCATATTCTTCAGCAGTAGCTTTTACAATATCAGATATCTTCTTATAATGAACATGACAAATATTCGGAAATAGATGATGTTCAATTTGGAAGTTCAAGCCTCCTACAAACCAAGTTATCAACTTCGATTTTTTTGCAAAGTTGGCCGTAGTTTTCAACTGGTGGATCATCCATTCGTTCTCAATCTTCCCTTTTTCGTTAGGTACAGGGAAAGATACCCCTTCAACAACGTGAGCTAGCTGAAACGTTACCGTTAAAATGAAGCCGGCAACCATATTCATAACCAACCAACCTAACAAAACTTGCCACCATGCAAACGGAGAAAAGACTATAGGTAAAACAAAAATAAATGACCAATACGCCGCTTTATAAACAACTAGTTTTCTAAACTGTTTAGACTTATCCAACTTACCTTCAGGACTTAATCCCAACTTTGTAAATCTCCTATATTGAACAAAATCCAATACAGCCCATAAAAGCGTTCCCAAGGTATAAATAAAGAAAGCATAAATATGTTGAAACTTATGACCTTTACTCCATTTTTGCTCAGTTGAGAGTCTTAAAAATGGATCTTGATCGATATCTCCGTCCAAACCATCAATATTTGTATACGTATGATGAAGAATGTTGTGTTGCACCTTCCAGTTATACACATCGCCACCAATAAGGTAAATACAAATACCTAATAAATTATTAACTTTTGGATTGGACGAATAAGCTCCATGATTCGCATCATGCATGACGCACATTCCAATACCTGCCATACCGACTCCCATAAGTAAAGCCAATAATAAAGACCAAAAACCAGTAAGTATTCCTGTGTACACTAAAGTGTAAGGTGCTAGATAAATTAAAAACACAGAAATGGACTTAATCACCATATGACGATTCGCATTTCTAGAGATATTATTCTCTTTGAAATAACCATTCACACGTTTTCTAAGCTCTTTTACAAAAGGAGCCTGTTCTTTATTTTGAAATCTTATTCTTGGTATCATACCATAAGGGGCTAAAAATTCAAGACAAATCTAGAACTATTATCCTAAATATAAGCATTTACATATGTTAAATGACTGTTAATACAACTCGCTTAATAATCTCTACATCAGCCTGTTACAACAATCTACAGTAAGAGTAAATCTAGTTGTAGTATGTTTTGAATACAAAAAGCCTCCCTACTTACGCAGGAAGGCTTCAAATAAATATTTACAAGCTTAAAGACCTAAATGATCTTTGATCGAGTCATCTCCACCTAGTAAAAACTCAGTAGGATTTTCGAGTGCTTCTTTTACAGCACATAAGAAACCAACAGACTCGCGACCATCAATAATACGGTGATCGTAAGAAAGCGCCACATACATAATAGGTCGAATAACAACTTCACCATCCACTACAACAGGACGCTCAACGATATTGTGCATCCCCAAAATTGCGGATTGTGGCGGGTTAATAATTGGAGTTGACAACATAGAACCAAATACACCACCATTGGTAATCGTAAACGTACCTCCAAGCATATCATCCATACTAATCTTACCATCGCGTGCCTTTATAGCCAAGCGTTTAATTTCAGATTCTACACCTGCAAAGTCTAATAATTCTGCATTGCGAACTACAGGAACCATTAATCCTTTAGGAGAACTTACAGCAATAGAAATATCAGCATAATCATAGTACACTACTTCTTTACCATCGATCATTGCGTTTACATCAGGGAACAATTTAAGCGCTCGGGTAACCGCTTTAGTAAAGAATGACATAAAGCCTAAACCAACACCGTGGGTTTCTTTAAAGTCTTCCTTATAAATCTTTCGAAGATCCATAATAGGCTTCATATCTACCTCGTTGAAAGTAGTCAACATAGCCGTTTCATTCTTTACAGAAACCAAACGCTCAGCAACTTTTCTACGTAGTACAGACATTTTCTTACGTTCCGATCCACGAGGTCCGGGACCATTACCCATAGCTGTTTTCGCTTTCACCACATCTTCCTTAGTAATACGACCACCTTTACCGGAACCTTGTGTCATTTCAAGACCTTGTTCGGCCATCATCTTGCGAGCTGCTGGCGACGGCGTACCCGTTGCATATGAGGTTTCAGTAGGGCTTACAACCGGAGCACTTGTAGGTGCAGTAGCAGGTGCTTCCGATTTTGTTGCAGATGCTGAAGCAGTCCCTTCGGCAGACGTATCTATAGTACAAACTACATCACCAATAGCAACTGTTTCTCCCTCTTCTACTTTTATTGAAATTGCTCCACTATCCTCAGCAGCCAAAGTTAAAGTTGCTTTATCAGAGTCTATTTCACAAATCTCTTGATCTTTTTCAACGTATTCTCCGTCGGCAACAAGCCAAGTTGCAATCTCTACTTCAGAGATAGATTCACCGGGAGATGGAACATTCATTTCAACGATCATAGCTGTATAATTTTGCCTTCTTAATTTCTTTTTACAATTCAAACACACCTTCAATTACAGCACGCTGACGACGAGCAGCACGCTTAGAAGATCCCGATGCAGGTGTTGCACTTGCCGAACGAGCTACCACCTGAAGTGGTAATTCGCGCCAGTGTCTAAGTACAAAACCCCAGGCACCCATATTTTCGGGTTCTTCCTGTGCCCATACATAACTTTCTACATTCGAATATTTGTTAACGATAGCTTCTAATTGTGTTTTAGGGAATGGATACAATTGCTCCAAACGCACTAAAGCTACATCATCAGCATTGCGTTTTTCTTTTTCTTCCATGAGTTCGTAGTACAATTTACCTGAACAGAAAACCAACTTTTTAACTTTAGCTGCTTCTGTACTTGCATCGTCTATTACTTCTTGAAATCTACCTTCTACCAACTCCTCTACGGAAGATACACATTGAGCATGACGTAACAAACTCTTTGGACTCATCACCACCAATGGTTTACGGAAATCTCTGTGTAACTGGCGTCTCATCAGATGAAAGAAGTTAGCCGGTGTAGTCGCATTTGCTACTTGCATATTGTATTGTCCACACAACTGTAAATAACGTTCTAAACGCGCACTCGAGTGTTCAGCTCCTTGCCCTTCATAACCATGAGGTAATAACATCACCAAACCATTATAAATTTCCCACTTATCCTCGGCAGCTGACAAATACTGATCAATAAGTATCTGTGCTCCATTGGAGAAATCACCAAACTGTGCTTCCCAAATGATCAAACCATCCGGCGATGCCATAGCGTAACCATAATCAAAACCTAAAACTCCATATTCCGATAATAATGAGTTGTAAATTTCAAACTTGCCTTGTCCATCATCAATTTGGTTCAGTAAGTTTATACGCTCTTCAGAATCAACATTTCTCAAGATCGCATGACGATGAGAAAAAGTACCACGTTCAACATCCTGCCCCGTCATTCTAACTTCTTTCCCTTCCATTAAGATGGAACCATAAGCAAGTAATTCAGCCATTCCCCAATCCAAACGATTGGTTTCGTTGAACATTTTTTCACGATCCTGTACCAAACGTAAAGCTTTTCTATAAAATTGGTGTCCTTCAGGCACAGTATATAAAGCATGAGCAATCTTTGCTAATTGATTGCGAGAAATTCCTGTTTCCGGTGAAGATTCAAAGTCATTTACTTGAGCTTTTTTAACATGCGACCACTCTTTCTCCATAAAACGAGTAATACTCGTAGTATCTTCCTTACGTGCTTCGTCTAAATCAAGTTCAAGCAAATCTTTAAACTGCTTGGCCATTTCCTTAACTATATTCGCCTCCACTACTCCTTGAGTCATCAACTTTTGGTTGTAGATCTCACGCGGATTAGGATGCTTTGAAATCGTCTGATATAATTTAGGTTGCGTAAAACGAGGCTCATCACCTTCATTATGTCCAAAACGACGGTAGCAAAGTAAATCAATGAATACATCCTTCTTAAACTCCTGTCGATAAGCAGCTGCGAAATTCATGGCATGAACCACAGCTTCAACATCATCACCGTTAATATGTAGTACCGGACATAAAGTTGCTTTAGCAGCATCTGTACAGTATACACTCGAACGACCATCAAGATAATTCGTTGTAAATCCTACTTGGTTGTTAATTACAACATGAATACTCCCTCCTGTTTTATAGGCGGGAAGTTGGGCCATTTGCACAACTTCAAACACCAATCCTTGCCCTGCAACAGCAGCATCTCCATGAATAATAATGGGTAAAAGCTTAGAGTTATCCCCCGCGTATTCATGATTGATTTTAGCTCTGGAAATACCCTGCATAACAGCTCCAACCGTTTCAAGGTGAGATGGATTAGGTACTAAAGTCATACTCATATCTCTCCCAGTATCAGTCATTACACTGCAAGAATAACCCAGATGGTATTTTACATCGCCATCAAACTCTTCATCTTCGTAACCTTTACCTTCAAATTCTTTAAATACTTGCTTATAAGGTTTTTTAAAGATATTCGCCAATACATTTAAGCGACCTCTATGAGCCATCCCTATAACAAATTCTTTAACATTTAAAGCAGAACTAAATTCCACCAAAGCATCTAATGCAGGTATGAGTGCTTCACCTCCTTCGAGAGAAAAACGTTTTTGGCCTACATATTTCGTATGTAAAAAGCTTTCAAAAGCAACCGCCTCATTAAGTTTCTTTAAGATTTGTTTCTTTTGATCCGGATTAAAATTAGGTTGATTATCATTTTGGTGAATGTAATTCTTAATCCAATTTCTTTCTTTTGAATCTCGAATGTACATATACTCCACTCCTATCGACTGGCAGTACACTTTCTTAAGATGCGAAATGATATTCTTTAAAGCAGTCGGACCGATACCACATTGTGTCCCTGCTTGGAAAACGGTATCTAAATCAGCATCAGACAATTCAAATTGGCTCAATTCCAATTTTGGTTTATAATCTCTTCGTTTTCTAACAGGGTTAGTATTAGTAAACAAATGTCCTCGCTGACGATATGCATTAATCAGATTAATTACCCTAAACTCTTTTTTAAAAGAGTCTGGTAACTGAGTTTCAAACCCGTCGTCGGAATACGCTTCATTCGCGAAGTCATATCCTTGAAAAAAACTTCTCCAACTCGCTTCTATCGAATCTGGATGCTTGAGATACTGTTCATATATCTCTTCAAAAAAAGCAGTATTAGCTGCTCCTAAAAATGAATAATTATCCATTGTTTTCTTAAACGCAAAATTACACAGCAAAAATAATACAATTTATTCTTCTAAGCTGCTACCCAAAGCGTCTTTTTGAGAGGTTTTATAATAGTTTCTAATTAACACTTTCTGTAGGCATCGCCTAATAATAAGCTTTGTTAGGATCTCTGAAAATTGAGTATCCATTTCTAAAGTTGCAGCTTTAGTTACTTGATGCTCCGAAACATCAATAGTATAGAGTATTTGCTTACAATAATCATCACCTCTCCTCTCAATCAATTCCTTAAATTTGGGGTGCAACTGAAGGGCTATTTCCTCAAAAGCTGTATTTGGATCTATCGGTTTTCGAAAAACCCAACCTTCAACTTGAAACTCTTTTTCTAATTGCTCCAAAGCTTTTAGCATCCAAGTTAAATCTTTGGTGTAGTCTTCAATATTTTGGAGCCCAAAATCCATTAGTTCACACGCACCATCAATAGTTCGGCAAACTGAACAAGTGTAGACCTCCGATCTTCATTTACACTCAATGCATTTAAATGCCCCATAGCAATAGTATAATGATTATCCATCATTCCTTTACATGCATCACGAACATCAAGTTCAGCATAAACCTCCATCACTTTAGATATCTTCTCTTCTGCGATAAAATCTTGATGCGCAAAATAGTAATCTAAAACTTTGCGCTGTTCATCGTCGGCTTTTTCATAAGCCTTAATGTACAGGCAAGTTTTCTTATTACATAAGATGTCTCCAGCAATTTGCTTACCGAAATCTATTTGATCTCCATACACATCAAGTATATCATCCATCAATTGGAAAGCCAAACCTATATGAATCCCAAAATCGTATAAGTTCTGTTGATCATCGAATGATGCATTAGCAATTAAGGCACCACTTTTTAATGCACAGGCCAATAAAACGGCTGTTTTAAATTTGATCATTTTCAAATACGAAGGCATTGAAACATTCTCCTGAGTTTCGAAATTCATATCGTATTGCTGCCCTTCACAAACTTCCAAAGCCGTTTGATTAAACAATTCCATTAAAGCTGGTAAATGTTTTGGATCTGTTTCTACAATAGACTGATAAGCTTTCACAAATAGCGCGTCTCCCGATAGAACCCCAATATTGGTATCCCACTTTTCGTGTACGGTCGTCTTCCCTCTTCGCAGAGGTGCATCGTCCATAATATCGTCGTGCATTAAAGTAAAGTTGTGAAACAATTCTATTCCTATCGCTTGAGGTAAGGCTTTAACTAAATCATAACCATACATATCGGCAGACATTAAAACCAAAGCAGGTCTTAAGCGTTTTCCTCCTAAACTAAGGATATAAGAAATAGGATCGTACAATTCGGCAGGTTCTGCCTGAAAAGATGTTTTTTCGATAGCAAGATTTAAAAAAGCTTGTAATTCCGCAATCGACTTTAAGTTACTCATCTAGTTGCATCAAATATTTTCCGTAGCCACTCTTTAATAAAGGCTGCGCTAAGTCTTTCAATTGCTGTGCATTTATTAGTCCTGCACGGTAAGCTTCTTCTTCAATACAACCTACTTTCAGACCTTGTCTTTCTTCCAATACCTGTACAAACTGACCGGCTTGCATTAAAGAAGCAAAAGTGCCTGTATCTAACCAAGCTGTACCTCTATCCAAAATTCCTACTTGAAGCTTTCCTCTTCTTAAGTATTCTTTATTAATATCAGTAATTTCATATTCTCCACGTGCTGAAGGTTCTAATGATTTTGCAATATCTACAACATCATTATCGTAGAAATACAAACCTGGAACCGCGTAATTCGACTTAGGCCTTTTAGGTTTTTCTTCGATAGAAACTGCCTTAAAACTGGCATCAAATTCTACGACTCCGTATCGATCAGGGTCGGCTACATGGTATGCAAACACTACCCCGCCTTTAAGTTTATTATGTTGCTTTAACATAGTATCCATCCCAGAACTATAAAAAATATTATCTCCTAAAATTAATGCCACATTATCATCGCCTATAAACTGCTCGCCAATAACAAATGCTTGTGCTAATCCATTAGGTATTTCTTGTATTGCATATTCAAATCGACATCCTAATTGAGAACCATCACCTAATAATTTTTTAAAAGCTGGAGTGTCGTGAGGAGTTGATATTATCAATATTTCTGAAATCCCTGCTTGCAATAAAGTAGATAGGGGATAATAAATCATAGGCTTATCGTAAACCGGCATTAACTGCTTGCTAACTGATAAAGTAAGTGGATGTAAACGTGTTCCAGATCCACCAGCCAATATGATACCTTTCATCTTATTCCTTTTTTCTTATGGTTAATGCTTCAAGTTCTATATCTACTTCTTCATCTAAAATATCTATTAATGGCTCTCTAAATGAACGTGTAGTAATAATACGTTCTAAAGACAATAACAGAGACGGCAACAGAAGTAAGTTAGCCATCATTGCAAATAAAAGTGTTACGGATACAAGCAAACCTAATGCAACTGTACCTCCAAACTCTGAAGCTATAAATATAGAAAAACCAAAGAAGAGAACAATTGATGTATAGAACATACTTACTCCTGTTTCTCTTAAAGCGTTAATTACTGCTATTCGAATATGCCAATTATTTGCTTTTAATTCTTGACGGTATTTTGCTAAAAAGTGAATGGTATCATCAATAGAGATACCAAAAGCGATACTGAAAACTAGAATTGTTGAAGGCTTAATAGATATGCCAAAATAGCCCATTAACGCTCCTGTGAGTACTAAGGGAATTAGATTCGGCAATAGCGAAACTACAACCATTCGAGAAGATGAGAACATCCAAGCCATTAATATGGCAATTAATCCAATTGCTAATAACAGACTACTAAATAGATTCTTTACAAGATATGTTGTACCCTCAAGAAAAAGAACACTTGTTCCGGTAATGGCTACATCATATTTATCAGGATTAAAAATCTCGTTAATCTTTGGATGAATAGAATCTCTTATAGCTCGCATTTCTTTAGTTCCAATATCCTTCATCCTAGCTGATATTCTCGCAACAGTATTAGAACTATCTACAAAACTATTGAATAAGCTAGAATTATCACTAACTGAGTTCTTAGCGTATTTGAGAATAAAACTCTTTTCTTGTGAAGTAGGTAGAGTATAGTAATCTGGATTCCCATTATAATAGGCTTGCTTAGAAAATTTAGCTAGATCTACAATTGAGGTAATGCTAGAAATCTCAGGATACTCATTCAAAAGATTTTCTAATTTTTCAATTCTTCTTAAGGTAGATGACTTACTAACACCATTTTTCTTATGGGTATCTACCATAATTTCAAATGGCATCACACCCGCAAAATGTTCTTCGAAGAATTGAAGATCAATTGCGATAGGATCATCTTTAGGGATGTCATCTACAATATTACCTGTAGTTTGGATTTTGGAAACTCCATAAAAAGCGACAAGTAACAAGCAACTTGTAGTAACATAAACTTTCGTTCTGTGATTTAATACTACGTGCTCCATCCATTGAGTTAATTTATTCATCCAAGTTCTCTCTAAATGAGATAGATGGCGTTCTTTAGGAGCGGGCAAGAAACTATATACTGATGGAATTATGATAAGGGATATGAAAAATACAAGCAAAATATTGATAGCAGCTACAATACCAAATTCAACTAAAACCTGGGTTTGTGTAATAACGAAAGTAGCAAAACCTGCTGCTGTTGTAGCATTAGTCATAAAAGTAGCATTCCCAACTTTTTGTATAACTCTACTTAACGCTTTTACCTTGTTGCCGTGTTGTTTAAATTCGTTGTGATATTTATTCAACAAGAAAATACAATTAGGGATTCCTATTACAATTATTAGAGGAGGAATTAATGCAGTTAGAATTGTGATTTTGAAACCTAATAGAGTAATGGTTCCTACTGCCCATATAACGCCAACACCTACCACAAGCATGGAGTAGAACATAGCTGAAAAAGAACGGAAGAAAAGCAACATAATTAATGCTGTAACACCCATAGCTAAGAAAATAAACATCTCAACTTCTGCCTTTGTTTTTACAGTACTCTTAGTCCTAATATAGGGTAAGCCAGAATAATGTACATCAACATTAATGTATTGAGCAAATGGATTAATAAGGTCTTCTATCGACTGAATTAATGGGATTCTTTCTTCAGAATTTAACAGATTCCTATCAAGAGTTATTGCCATCAAATAAGCATTACTCTTTTCATTGTAGAACAGTTTTTTGTAAAAAGGCAATGATTCTAACTCATGTTTTACGGCTTCTACATCCAATTGAGTTATTAAGTTCTTTGTGTTAACAGGATTGAACTCAAAAGATTTTGAAATCTCATTCTTCTTCATATTATAAGCCTGGAGAAGAGAAACTACTTGTTCTACACCTTCTATATCTTCAAGATTATTACATAAATCAAAAAGTGCATTATAATTTTTAAGATGGAATAACGAATCTGTTTGGAATCCTACAACCAATATATTCCCTTCCTGTCCAAAACGACTTAAAAAATCTTGGTACTCAACATACACAGGGTCGTCTGTAGGAAGCAAAGGCATAAACTCATACGAGTATAAAACCTGTTTTGCTTTGTTGGCCATAAAAAAGGTAGCCACCACCAAAAAAAGAAGTAAGAATAATTTGTATCGTAGAATAAATCGAGAAATGCCTGCCCACATATAATTTATAATCTATTGTTGATTTAAATAAAAAAGCAAGCCTTAGGGCTTGCTTTAAATTAGACCTTCATAATTTCGGCTTCTTTCTCTTTTAGAATCGCCTCCACCTTAGCAATATAAGTGTCAGTAAGTTTCTGTATCGATGCTTCAGAATCTTTCACTGCATCTTCAGCTAAACCATCCTTAGCTAATTTTTTAATCTCATCATTAGCATCTTTACGAGCACTTCTTATGGACACTTTACAACTCTCGCCCTCTGCTTTAGAACGTTTCGCTAATTCAACACGACGTTCCTCTGTTAATGGAGGTATATTTATTATTAGCATCTCGCCATTATCCATAGGACTAAAACCTAAATTGGAATTAATGATTGCTTTATTTAACTCAGCAAGCATTCCTTTCTCCCATGGCTGTACAGTAAGTGTGCGCGCATCAGGGGTTCCAACATTCGCTACTTGAGGCAAGGCAGTCATAGTACCGTAGTAATCCACCATAACACCAGAAAGCATCTGTGGGTTAGCTCTACCTGCTCTAATCTTCAATAATTCAGTTTCAAAATGAATAATTGATTTATCCATACTCTCACCGGCGCTATCTAAGCAAAATTGTACTTCTTCGTTCATAACAAAATCTTTAAACTATACCTAAAAGTTTACCAATGTACCAATTTCTTTTCCTTTTACTGCATTTAACAAGTTCCCAGGTGTGTTCATATTAAACACCATAATTGGTAACTTATTTTCATTACATAAAGTAAAAGCTGTCATATCCATCACATTTAATCCCTTTTGGTATACTTCATCAAATGTAATTGTATCATATTTTATTGCTTTAGGATCCTTTTCAGGGTCGGCAGTATAAATACCATCTACTCGCGTTCCTTTAAGAATAACATCAGCTTCCACTTCAATCGCTCTTAAAGTTGCAGCAGTATCTGTAGTAAAATAAGGATTCCCTGTTCCGGCAGAGAAAATCACTACTCTACCTTTTTCAAGGTGGCGAACAGCTCTACGGCGGATAAATGGCTCTGCAATTTCATCCATTTTTATGGCAGACATCAAACGTGTATTTACATCGATGTACTCTAAAGAAGATTGAAGTGCTAATCCGTTAATTACGGTTGCTAACATCCCCATATAATCTCCTTGAACGCGATCCATGCCACTATTAGCGGCTTGTACACCACGAAAAATATTCCCACCACCTATTACAATTGCTACCTGGCAACCTAAATCAACAATCGTTTGAATATCTTTAGCGTATTCAGCAATTTTCTCTGGAGAAATTCCGTATTGACTATCACCCATTAAGGCTTCGCCACTTAGTTTTAAAAGTATTCTTTTGTATTTCATAGTTATGAATAGATTTTCAAAGATAGATAAATCAGTTTAAGTAAAAACTGAGATTTTCATAAATTTTAAACACAAAAAAACCACTCATAATGAGTGGTTTTTTAATTCTATATTTTAAAAGCTTAACCTAAAGCTACTCTTTTAAAATCAGCTACAGCAACCTCACCATAAGTAGCAATGTATGCGGCAACATTTTTCTTTTCATCTTTTATAAAGTCTTGATCTAAAAGACACATCTCGTGATCAAGAGTTGTATTATCAGCAATAAAGCGAGATACCTTTCCAGGAACAATTTTGTCCCATATTTTCTCTGGCTTACCTTCAGATGCTAATTGAGCTTCGATAGCTGTTTTGGCCTCTGCAATTACTTCATCAGATAATTGAGACATAGAAATATACTGAGGTACATTTTTAAGTGTTTTACCTAAACGTGCTAACTCAATATTGTCTTTTTCAATTACAGCAATTCTTGCTTCAGTTTCTGAAGTTACAAAAGCAGCATCAAGATCTTTATAAGATAAAGTTGAAGCTCCCATAGAGGCAACTTGCATTGATAAGTCTTTTGCTAAAACATCAGCATTATCAACTGCTTTATCTAAACCTACTAAAACGGCAATTTTAGATCCATGAGTATAAGAACCTACAAAACTAGCCTCTACTCTTTCGAATCCTTTAATTTCAATCTTCTCACCAATAACACCTGATTGCTCAGTTAACTTTTCAGTTACTGTCATCCCACCAAAATCAGCAGCTAAAAAAGCTTCTTTATTTGGTTGTGTTAAAGCGATATCAGCAAATTGAGATGCCAAAGTTTTAAAGGCATCATTAATAGCAACGAAATCCGTTTCGCAAGCTAAAACAATAGCAATACCAGCGGTATTATCTGTATTAATTTTTGTTAAAGCAACACCTTCAGATGCATCTCTGTCGGCACGTTTAGCAGCAATTTTTTGTCCTTTCTTACGAAGAACGTCGATTGCAGCTTCAAAGTCACCTTCAGCTTCTACAAGAGCTTTCTTGCAGTCCATCATTCCGGCACCTGTTTGCTTTCTTAATTTATTTACGTCTGCGGCAGCAATTTTCATAATTACAGAAAATAAGGGTTAAAAAAAGAAGTAGCCTAAAAAGGCTACTCTTTTAAATTATTCAGCTTTTTCAGCTTTCACTTCTTTCACTTCTTTCGATTCTTTCGCTTCTTCTTTAGCAGCAGCTTCGTCTTTCTTAGCAGCAGCTTGAACTTCTTTTTCTTTCTTTCTTTCAGCTAAACCTTCAGCAACACCTGTGTTAACAGCGTTTAAGATAATAGTGATTGATTTAGAAGCATCATCATTAGAAGGGATAGCAAAATCTATCAATTCTGGATCTGCATTTGTATCTACCATTGCAAAAGTAGGTATTCCTAACTTTTTCGCTTCTGCGATAGCAATAGCTTCACGCTTTACATCAACAATGAATAAAGCAGCAGGTAAACGAGTCATATCAGAAATAGAACCTAAAGTCTTTTCTAATTTCGCTCTCTGGCGATCAATTTGTAAACGTTCTCTTTTAGAAAGAACCATAAAAGTACCATCAGCTTTCATCTTATCGATAGATGACATTTTCTTAACGGCCTTACGGATCGTTACGAAGTTTGTCAACATACCACCTGGCCAACGCTCAGTGATATAAGGCATATTTACTTCTTTTGCTGCATTAGAAACAATCTCTTTTGCTTGTTTCTTAGTAGCAACATACATGATTTTTCTTCCCGAACGGGCAATCTTTTTCATTGCTTCAGTAGCTTCTTCAAGCTTCACCACAGTTTTATTAAGATCGAGAATGTGAATCCCATTGCGCTCCATAAAAATATATGGTGCCATGTTTGGATTCCATTTGCGCGTTAAGTGTCCAAAGTGTACACCCGCGTCTAAGAGTTCTTTAATTTCAGCCATTTTAATTGTCTGTTTACTTTCTTTTTACGTTTTCGCAATTGCTAAGTAATGCCAAAGCAGTCTTAACAATTTAGATACTAAACCAATATTAACGTTTAGAGAACTGGAATTTCTTACGAGCTTTCTTTTGTCCTGGTTTCTTACGTTCAACCATTCTAGGGTCACGAGTTAACAATCCTTCTGGTTTTAAGGCTGCACGGTGATCAGGATTTATTTGAACTAAAGCACGTGAGATTCCCAAGCGAATTGCTTCTGCTTGACCAGTGATACCACCACCATCTACGTTTACTTTAATATCATATTGACCCTCAACACCGGCCAAACTTTGAGCTTGCTCAAGTTTGTATTGTAGCGTGGCAACTGTAAAGTACTCCTTTACATCTTTCCCATTAACAACAATAGCACCAGTTCCTTCTGTAAGGTATACACGGGCTACCGCTTTTTTTCTTCTACCGATTGTGTGAACAACTTCCATCTTACTTGATATCTTTTAAGTTGATTAGTCTTGGCTTTTGAGCATCCAATCCGTGTACATCACCAACGAAGACACGTAAATTTTTGTTCAAAGCTGAACCTAATTTGTTTTTCGGAAGCATTCCGTAAACCGCTTTTGTTACCAAACGCGTTGGATCCTTCTCAAATACTTCTCTTGCTGTGGCGATACGTTGTCCACCAGGATATCCTGTGTGTCTTACGTATTCTTTAGCTTCCCACTTGTTACCAGTTAACACAATCTTATCTGCGTTAATCACAATCACGTTATCTCCACAATCTACGTGAGGAGTATAACTTGGCTTGTGCTTACCACGGATCAGAAATGCAACCTTAGAAGCCATACGCCCCAACGTCTGTCCTTCAGCATCCACCATTAACCATTCTTTTTGAACAGTTTGAGCGTTAGCTGATACAGTTTTGTAGCTTAATGTATTCACCTTTTTCTGATTTAGGTTAATTAATCCCGTTACTTATTAGGCATAAGTTGCCCATAAAAACGGAGGGCAAAGTTACGTATTTATTTTACAAATACGAACCCTGCCCTTATTATCTTTTTTGAATGTAAAAATTAGTTATTCGTTGATGGAAATTCGTTGATAGAAAAGAAGTTAAATACTAAACATCCAACAACAAAAAATAAACAACAAGCAACTACTATATAATATCCAATTCCTTTCCTACTTTTATAAAAGCTTTTATGGCTTTTTCGATGTGATGCGGCTCGTGAGCTGCTGAAATCTGAACACGAATACGTGCCAATCCTTTTGGCACAACTGGATAGAAGAAACCAATTACATAAATCCCTTCAGCTAATAGTTTATCTGCAAACTTTTGCGACAACTCAGCATCGTATAACATTACAGGAATAATTGCATGTTCTCCTGGGCGCAAATCGAAACCTGCAGCTTCCATTCCTGCACGGAACTGTTTTGCATTTTCTTCTAACTTATCTCTTAATAAAGTAGATGAAGAAAGTAAGTCTAATACTTTATTAGCCGCCCCAACAATAGAAGGTGCTAAAGAGTTAGAAAACAAATAAGGACGCGAACGCTGACGCAACATATCTACGATTTCTTTCTTTGCGGAAGTAAATCCACCCATAGCTCCACCAAGGGCTTTTCCTAATGTTCCTGTAATAATATCTACGCGATCCATTACTCCACAGTGCTCGTGAGTTCCTCTACCTGTTTTACCAACAAAACCAGTTGAGTGTGAATCATCTACCATTACTAAGGCCTTATATTTATCAGCTAAATCACAAATAGCATCTAACTTGGCAATATAGCCATCCATAGAGAATACGCCATCGGTAACAATTACTCTATAACGCGCAGACTGTGCTTCTTGCAATTTTGACTCTAAATCTGCCATGTCGCTATTCTTATAACGGAAGCGTTGTGCCTTACACAAACGAACACCATCAATGATAGAAGCGTGATTTAACTCATCAGAAATAATGGCATCTTCTGCAGTAAACAAAGGTTCAAAAACACCTCCGTTTGCATCGAATGCGGCAGCATATAGGATAGTATCTTCCATTCCTAAGAACAAAGAAATCTTATCTTCCAACTGCTTATGAATATCTTGAGTACCACAAATAAAACGCACCGACGACATTCCGTAACCGTGTGTATCCAAAGTATCTTTTGAAGCTTGAATTACATCAGGATGAGATGATAAACCTAAATAGTTGTTAGCACAGAAGTTCGTTACCTCGCTCCCATCACTCACCTTTATATCGCCACCTTGAGGTGTTACAATAATACGTTCGTTTTTATATAAGCCCGACGATTCAATATCGTCTAGCTGTGCCTGTAAATGTTCTTTATAATTTCCGTACACGGGTAGTTGTTTTTAGTAAATGTAGGTTGTTAGAGAATAAGTCATGAAGTTTCTGTAACAAAAAGCAAAGATATAAATAGTACTTAGTATCTGGTAGCTAGTGATTAGATTATTAATCACATAAAAAAAGCTTCCCGAAGGAAGCTTTTTACTATTTCAAAACCGATATCGATTACCAATTCACTAATTAAACTACGCCTTGTTCCATCATTGCGTCGGCAACTTTTACGAAACCTGCAATATTAGCACCTTTAACGTAGTCGATATTTTTACCATCAGCACCATAATCCACACAAGCTTTATGAATATCTTTCATAATATTCTTAAGCTTCAAGTCAACTTCTTCTCTCGTCCAGTTATAACGCAAAGAGTTTTGCGACATTTCCAAACCAGAAACGGCAACACCACCAGCATTAGAAGCCTTACCAGGAGCAAATGAAACGCCTGCTTCATGGAATACTTCGATAGCTGCAGGCGTAGTAGGCATGTTAGCACCTTCGGCTACAAGCTTTAACCCCTTGCTAACTAATAATTTTGCATCCTCTTCGTTTAACTCATTTTGAGTTGCACATGGCAAAGCGACATCTACCTTAACAGGCAAGCTCCAAGATCTCTGACCTTCAAAATATTCTACATCATCAAATGCATCAGCCATTTCTTTCAAGCGACCTCTACGAACATTTTTCAATTCCATTAAGTAATCTAATTTCTCTGTATGGAATCCGTGAGGTGCATATAAGAACCCACCTGAATCAGAAACCGTAAGTACTTTACCGCCTAGGTGAAGCACTTTTTCTAAAGCGTATTGAGCTACATTTCCAGAACCTGAAATAGCAACTGTTTTACCGTGGAAAGTTTCAGACTTGGTCTTCAACATCTCATCGGCGAAATATACACAACCGTAACCAGTAGCTTCAGGTCGAATTAATGAACCACCCCAAGAAGCTCCTTTACCAGTAAGTACGCCAGTAAATTCGTTTCTTAAACGCTTGTATTGACCAAACATAAATCCGATCTCACGACCACCTACACCTATATCTCCAGCAGGAATATCTGTGTTAGGCCCAATATGTCTGAACAATTCCGACATGAAACTTTGACAAAAACGCATTACTTCGTTGTCTGATTTCCCTTTTGGGTTAAAGTCTGAACCACCTTTACCACCACCCATTGGCAATGTAGTAAGGCTATTTTTAAATACTTGTTCAAATGCTAAGAACTTTAAGATTCCAAGGTTTACCGAAGGGTGAAAACGCAAACCACCTTTATACGGTCCAATTGCACTATTCATTTCGATACGGAACCCTCTATTTACAAGTACTTCTCCTTTATCATTAGTCCATGGCACACGGAACATGATAACACGTTCTGGTTCTACCATACGTTCCAAAATCTTCGTATTATTATACTTAGGATTTTTTGCGATAAAAGGAATTACAGTTTCAGCTACCTCAGTAACTGCTTGCATGAATTCTGGCTCGTTGCCATTTCTAACTCTTACACTGTCGATAAAAGCTTGGATCTTTGCCTCCATTATTAAGCGATTAAAAGATTAAATACGTTGCAAACGTAAAACATTTTTCTTTTCTGGCAATCAATTTCTGCTATTTCTAGGACTTTGCATACTGATTACCCGGCAAGGCTCTCACTAAGCCCTTAAGTTCAAGCTGTAGAAGCACTTGCATTATCTTTGGGATAGTTAATTTTGCCTGCATTGCGATTAAATCGATTGTTAATTTTTCTTTGCTAGCCAAAATTCCTAATAATAATTTCTCTTCTTTAGTCAAATCTACAAAAAGCTCTACTTGTTGAGTTGCATTTTTTTCAGATTCTTCATCCCAAGCCATCAAATAGCAAACATCATCGGCAGATTGAATTAAAGCTGCTTGATTTCTGCGAATTAAATTATTGCAACCTTCAGAATTTTCATCACCAACTCTTCCTGGAACAGCAAACACGTCTCGACTGTAGGAATTTGCAATCCCAGCAGTAATAAGAGCACCACCTTTTTTTCGAGCTTCTATTATAATAGTAGCATCAGCTAAACCTGCAATAATTCTATTTCTTTTAGGGAAATTTTCTCGATCAGGATTCGTTCCACTGGTGAAATCGCACACCAAAGCCCCTTGCTCTTGCATATCATTTGAAATCTGATAATGTATGGGAGGATAAATACGATCTAATCCGTGAGCAAGGACCCCAACAGTAGGGACTCCGTATTTTAAACACGATTTATGAGCTGCTACATCAATCCCATATGCTAATCCACTAATGATAAGTAAATCATCTAAATGACTTAGACCCCTAACAATTTTATCTGTTAAGTCTCGCCCATAACCAGTTGCTTTACGGGTTCCTACGATACTAACAATCCGTTTAGCATTAAGATTAACATCTCCCTTAACATATAGCATAATAGGAGCATCAACACATTGCTTTAATCGAAAAGGATAATCATCATCCATAAAATAGATAGGCTTCACATCATTTTGCTCCATAAAACGAAGTTCAAATTCAGCGGCAGAAAGTAGATCCTGCGACACAATAGAATTTGCTATGGCTGGGCCTATACCGGGAATCATCATTAACGATTGTCTCGACTCCTTAAAAACAGCTTCTGCACCACCACAATAAGCAATTAACTTTTTTGCGGCTACATCACCTACCTTAGGCACTAAGGTTAAAGCAATCTGATATATTTTTTCCGAATTCATTGAAGAAAAACCTATTTTTGAAGAATAAGATTCAAATTATGTCAAAATTATACTTTCGTATTTTTATTATTGCATTAGTCTCAAGTTTGCTGGCAGAAGCTCAGGTGAAAGTTTCTGGAATTATTCAAGAAAAGAACTCTTCAGAACCGATTTCAAATGTACATATTATTTACGGGAATACAGAAGGAACTTTTAGTGACTTAGACGGTTATTTCGAACTTATTTTACCTGTAGGCTTGCATGATTTATCCTTTCGGCACCTCTCCTTTAAAACCCACATTCTTCAGGGAGTTTCTTGCGTAGAAAACAAGCCAATACATTTAGATATTGAACTACTAACTAAATATGACCAACTAGAAACTATTGTATTAAGTGCAGGGAAATTTGAACAAAGACTAGAAGATATTAGTGTGTCGCTTGATGTAATAAAAGGGCAATCCATAGAAAACCAAAACAACTACAATATTGAACGAAGTATAGCACAAGCTCCAGGCGTACATATTGTAGATGGGCAAATAAATATTAGAGGCGGAAGTGGATGGAGTTATGGAGCTGGGTCGAGAGTATTGGTATTATTAGACGGCTTACCAGTCACCAACTCAACTACTGGATCTGTTCAATGGGAACTTATACCAGCAGAAAATATCGATAAAATTGAAATCATTAAAGGGGCTTCCTCTGTACTTTTTGGCTCCTCAGCCTTAAATGGTGTTATTAACATAACAAGTAAAAAACCAAGTACTAAACCACAAACTAGTATTACCGCATATCACACAACCTTCGATAAAGCAAAAAGAAGTTCTTTAAACTGGTGGACACCTACAGACATAAGACTCGAAGAATATGGAGTTAACTTTAACCATAGTCAGAAACATAAAAACTTTAGCTATAACTTTGGATTTCAAGGACACAACAGCGAAGGCTTTCAAGGCTTACTAGACACCCTCAAAACCGCTACTGATACAATCCCTAGAATACATCACTTGGGAAACAATAGAGTTAGACTATTTTTAAACACACAAGTTCAATCAACAAAAATAAAAGGTTTAGAATATGGCTTAAATACATCCTACTTGCGCTTTAACGAAGCTGATGGTTTTATGTATTTGAGTGATTCTTTAGGTTATACTCCTTTTAGCAATGATCAATTTTCAATTTTCAAAAGTGCACAACTTAGTCTTTCTCCACATACAACTTACTTAAATACTCGTAACAATACCAAGCATAATTTACAAGGGCGATTACTGCAAACAAACTTCAATCCTGATGGCAGTCAAAAGTTAAACAATTATGTTGCTCTTTATTCAGAATATTTATTTCAGAAATTCTATTTAAATGGCACATGGACTTCAGGGATAAATATGAACTATTTTGTGGGTTTATCTGATTTTTTCGAATCTGACAAGAACGGAATTAACTATGCCCTATTTTCACAATACGACCATACACAAGGGCCATTATTATTTAGTGCAGGAGCACGTTATGAACAATACAACCTAAGAGGTGAAAACGAAGGGAAGCCCATTTTTAGAGCTGGGTTCAACTATCAATTAAAAGACAAACATTTCTTTAGAGCTTCTATGGGGCAAGGATACAGATATCCTTCTATGTACGAGTTGTTTTTATTTAAAGATGCTGGAGAAATATCTATTTACTCCAACCCCGAGCTCAAAGCTGAAACAGGCTACACAGCCGAAATTGGCTACAAATACAAATGGGTACTCAATGAATCTTTTAAAACCTATTTCGATATAGCGGCTTTCCATATGGTCTATAACGATATGGTAGAATACAGCTATGGTTTATGGGGCGACTCCACTAGACTTAACCCATTAGGAGTTGGATTTAAACCCATTAATGTAGGACAAACAAAGATTTCGGGTATTGATTTATCCATACTTTCAGAAGGAAATATTGGCGATTGGAATCTTTACACTAGACTGAGTTATACTTATATGGTACCAAAATCTGTAAATCCAGATGAAATATACGGATCGTATAACGACCGACTTGATGCATTAATTCATAGTTTTATTGACCAAGGATTGATAGACGAAACAATGATTCCAATTATTGAACAAATAGCAGCTGCAGAGAGTCAACTTTCCTATAACTCCACCTCTTCAAACCCGGATAGTGAGACCTTAAAATACCGATATCGACATATGGCAAAACTTGACTTAACTATCTCAAAAGGTAAATGGACTTTTGGTACTCACCTACACTACAACTCGTTTATGGAAAATATAGACAAGCTTTTTGAAAGTGGTGCTTTTAACGCAGAAGTGCTTGACATCTTCACTCTAGCAGATGCAAACATCTACGATATGGGTATTAAGCAATCAAGAAATAATCTAAAAAATGGTGATTTATTAGCAGATGTCAGAATCTCTTATAATATTGCTGAGTATTTTAATGTACAGTTTCTAGTAGAAAATGCTAGCAACAGTGAGTATCAAATCCGTCCAGGCTCAATAGGCTCTCCACGTACATTCTCACTAAAATTAACATCAAAATTCTAATCCCTATAGAATGAAAAAAATAACATTATTAATCGCATTTATTGCTACCTTTTGCAATGCGTGGGCGCAAAATATTGTTACTGGAAAAGTAATTAGCCCAGAACAAGAAGAATTGATTGGTGTGAACATTTCTGCAATAAATAGTGAAGGATTAGGTGCTGTAACTGATTTAGATGGTAATTACGAAATAGAACTTCCAACAGGTTGTACCGACTTATTATTTCAATATATAGGTTTTGAAGACAGGACAGAACAACTTTGTTTTAAAAGTTCAGGCTCCAAAATTCTAAATATCATCCTTAAAGAATCTTCTGAAATCCTTGGAACAGTAGTGGTCTCTGCTGGTAAATTCGAACAACGTATAGAAGAAGTTACAGTTTCTATGGATGTAATTAAACCTGCATTAATAGAAAACAAAACAGCTACATCTTTAGATCGAACTATAAACCAAGCCCCTTCTGTACATGTTGTAGATGGTCAAGCTAACATTAGAAGTGGTAGTGGATGGAGTTATGGTGCAGGGTCTAGGGTAATGGTAATGGTAGATGGTATGCCCTTAATGAGTGGTGATCAAGGTGCGGTTGAATGGCAAATGGTTCCAATGGAGAATATTTCTCAAATTGAAGTCATAAAAGGAGCGTCTTCCGTTTTATTTGGATCTTCAGCACTTAACGGAACAATTAACATCCGTACAGCATACCCAACTAGTGAACCTTTAAACAAATTGAGCATTACACATTCTGTATATGGAAAACCAAAGAGAGAGAGTGTTCATTGGTATAAAGGAGGATACACTTCTGCCAATAACATTTCATTTCTGCATTCACATAAAAAAGACAATAAAGACTTTGTGTTAGGAGCAAACTTATTTTACGATGGAGGCTACCAATATCAAGTTACTTCCAAAAGAGCTCGAATTAACTTAAGTCACACTACTTACTCTAAAGACACTGAGGGTTTACAATATGGTGTAAAAGCCAATTTCATGAGGAGTAATATTGGAGATGCTATTATGTGGGATCACGATAGTCTTGCCTATAACCCATTGGACAATGACCCAGGCTTTAGGAATAATACTTTTATTAGCGTTGATCCTTTTATTTCTTACTCCAACCCTGAGAACGGTGACAAACATACATTCAATTCAAGATTCTTTAGCATTATGCAAATGCCATTCGGTGGCTTTGATGGAGCTAAAGACTCACTTACGTTCTCTAAAGTTGTGTTTTTCGATTATCAATATCAAAAACAATTAAAAGATTTTATTACAATCACCTCAGGATACACTTTTAAGTATTCAGATGGTCAAGATATGGAAGTTTATGGGAAGCATGCAAATCTAAATCACTCTCTTTACTCGCAAGCAGATATTAAAAAAGGACGTTTCAATTTATCCTTTGGCGGAAGAGTTGAGCATTATAATGATGCTGGAAATATTGTTACAAAACCAATATTTAGATCAGGAATAAATATAAAACATGCAGAAGCTACCTATATACGTGCATCCTATGGTGAAGGGATAAGATTCCCAAGCATGGTAGAGCGATTTGTGACCTTCAATACTGGACCAGTTTATATTTATCCTAATGAAGATTTAAAACCCGAAACTGGTTGGAATGCAGAAGTAGGTATTAAACAAGGTTTGCAATTTGGCGACTGGAGAGGTTTTATTGATCTAGCAGCTTTTGTAATGGAGTACAATGAAATGATGGAGTTTAGCTTTGGGAGATGGGGGGCTGAAGACCATGGTATTGGAGGTTTAGGCTTCAAATCTATCAATATTGGAAACACTCAAATTGAGGGGCTTGAATTGTCTCTTGGCGGAGAAGGTAAAATTGGAGATGTAGAAATTAACATTCTTGGTAGTTATACCTATACCTCACCCTATATAGATGATATTCATAATGTTTATAACGAATACATCTCTGTTGTCAATGGCGACTCTATTAGTAACCCTGTGAGTTATTACACAACAAGTATTGATACTTCTGGTATTTTAAAATACCGCTATGAACACCTTGGCAAACTAGATGTTAACTTACAAAAAAACAGACTTAGCCTTGGCTTTTCATTACGTTATAATTCTGCAATGAAAAATATTGATCTTATTTTCAATGAACCTCTTTTTGAGATAGGTTTAGGTACTAAAACAGCTTGGGATAGACTCAATGAGGATAATACTATCATAGACACTAGAATAGGTTACGATTTAAGCGAAGATAGTAGAATATCTTTCAATATTGACAATATCCTAAATAGAGAGTATCTACAAAGGCCTGCTTCATTAGGAGCACCTCGCACATATTCCCTACTTTATAAATTGAAATTTTAATGATTACAGTTGGCATCATACCTGCTCGTTATGCATCCACTCGATTTCCGGGTAAGCCATTAGTAGACATACACGGAAAAAGTATGGTTCAGCGAGTTTATGAACAATGTGTAAAAGCAGAACTCGACAGAGTGATTGTGGCTACAGATGATGAGCGTATTTTTAATCATGTCCTAGATTTTGGTGGCGAAGTGATTATGACTTCAGACCAACACCAAAGTGGTACAGATAGAATTGCTGAAGCTGCTAGTGAATTAGAACTAGCTTCCGACTGTATCATCATTAATATTCAAGGAGACGAGCCTTTTATCAATCCTGAGGATATCAAAAAATTAAGGGCTTGCTTTTATAATGAAAGCACTCAAATAGCAACCTTAGTAAAGAAGATAAAAGATGTTGACACCTTAACAAATCCAAACAGCCCAAAAGTTGTTATAGGTGTAAAAAAACAAGCTCTTTATTTTTCTCGAGAAGCGATTCCACATTTAAAGGCTTTTAGCAAAAAAGATTGGCTAGAGCATAAAGACTACTTTCAGCACATAGGTATTTACGCCTTTAAACAATCAATACTAAAAGAGGTTTCTCAACTAACAAGCTCTCCTTTAGAACAATCAGAAGGTTTAGAACAGCTTCGATGGCTTGAAAATGGATACAATATTCATACAGCAGAAATCACTTCTGATTGCATTGCCGTAGACAGTCCAGAAGATTTAAAGAGAATCGACGAAAAATTCTTTTCATAATCCCATTGCTTTTTTTAAATTAGCATTATATGAAAATAGAAACTTACATAAGCGATCTTTTATACCGTAACGATTGTGTAATAGTACCAGGACTTGGTGGTTTTATAACGAATTATCGCTCGGCGCAAATTCATCCTGTAAGTCACACCCTTCGTCCTCCGAGCAAGAGCATAAGTTTTAATGTACAGCTACAAAGCAATGATGGTTTGTTAGCGAATTACATTTCTTCTTGCGAATCTATTTCATTTTCTAAAGCACAAATTAAAATTGAGACTTTCGTTAAGTCAATTCATAACAATTTAGCGCACAAGAAAGTTGCTAATATTGATAAAGTTGGTGTTTTATCTAGTGATTTAAATGGATTGATTTCTTTTGAGCCAGACAACACTTTAAACTACTTGCTAAATTCTTTTGGACTAGATACTGTACAATCGCCAGCTATTATAAGAAAATCTAAAGTTGTTAGTATTCCTAAGCCATTTGTTAAGAGTGCTAAAAGCATCGAAACTCAAAAGTCATCTATCAATTGGAAAGTGGCTGCTGTTATTTTACCACTTATCGGTTTAAGTACTTATGTATCTTTCCAACAAGATGCTGTGAGCAATGCTTATGCAAATTACGCTTACTTGAACCCATTCAAAGTTAAGCCTGCTGCAGTTTACACTCCTCGTTATATCGAAATGGAAGAAAAAACTATCGTAGTAGAAGCTATTGAAATGCCAATTGCAAAAACTACAGATGCTCCTAAAGTTGAAACACCAACTAAAGAAGCTGAAATAGTAGAAGTTCTTGAGACTAAAATATCAGAAATACATTTCCACCTAGTGGCTGGTTGTTTCTCTTCTGAAACTAATGCAGAAAACTTGGTTAAAAACCTCCAATCTGATGGATTTGAATCTTCAGTAATAGGACAAAACGAAAAGGGACTTTTCCGTGTAGCTTTTCAATCCTTCGGAAATAAGCAAGAAGCACTTGCTCAAATGCAAAAGCTAAAATCTTCTGGAAAATCTACTTGGTTGCTTAAACAGTAATGCCGTCAAGGGTAGTTAGACGTTGGGCTATGGGGTTTTGAGTTCTCAAGTCATTTATCTTATTTTTAAATATTTTCAAATCATATCATCTTCAAATTTTCAAATTGTAAATCCTATCTTTGCCTCATCAATAAATAGTATTTAACTAAGATGAAAGACGCCAAGTTTGCCAAAGAATCTGTTACGGTAATCACCGAATTAGTTTTACCCAACGACACCAACCCTTTAAACAACTTAATGGGAGGCCGTCTTTTACACTGGATGGACATTGCCACTGCAATTGCGGCTCAACGACACTGTAAGTGCATTGCAGTTACAGCCTCAGTAAACAATGTGGCTTTCGAAAGACCTATTCCTATGGGAAGTATTGTTACCCTTGAAGCTAAAGCTTCTAGAGCATTTAGCTCTTCAATAGAAGTTTTTGTTGATGTATGGATGGAAGACAGAACCTCTGGAAAAAAGAGTCACTGTAATCAAGCTATTTACACATTTGTTGCTGTAGACCAATTAGGTTCGCCTATTAATATACCCGCAGTAATTCCGGAAACAGAGGAAGAAAAAACGCGTTACGACGGTGCCTTAAGAAGAAGACAATTGAGTTTGATTTTAGCTGGAAAAATGAAACCGGATGACGCAACAGAGCTAAAAGCTCTATTTATGCCGAAGGCGTAAATTAGTCAGCAGAATTTAAGAGAAACTTCAACTTATAATTTTTTCGAGCTCATGTTCCATACATTTAAAATGTGTTTTGGGGCATTTGGCAAAGCCTATTTTTGAGCAAGGACGACAAGAAAGTTCTTTTACTTCAACTATTTTAGATTTAGAATCTGCTAGGTAAGGATACATACCTAATTCTGGAACAGTATTTCCCCAAACCGAAACGATGCGCTTTTTGAAGGCTGCAGCAATGTGCATTAAGCCTGTATCGTGGGTAATAATCCAATTGGCTTGTTGCACTAGACTTGCTGACTCATCTAACTTAAATTTCCCACAGGCGTTAAACACTTTAGCCCCAACAGCCTCAACTATCTTATCAGCTCTACTCGCATCTTCAGGACCACCTAATAATACGACAGGCTCTGTGAGCTTTTTACAAAGCTCAATTAGCTTTTGAGTAGGTATCATCTTAGTGGCGTGTTGGCCACCAATTACTACAGCTACATATTCTTTTGACTGTTCCTGCGGTAATCGAGATAAATCAACTTTCGAAGCTTCTGGAATAAAATAGTCCAAGCCTTCATTATCATTCTTAACACCTAAATGAATAACCGTTTCTAGGTAACGATCAACAATATGCACATTGGGCATTTTGTTGATTTTCAAATTCACCAATAACCACTTTTGGATATTCAATTTCGGAAAAGACTTAGACTGAACTTTCAGAGCTTTCTTTATACGAAGCGTTCTTAAATTATTATGTAGGTCAACAACAAAATCGAAGTTCTCTCCTTTCAGTTCCTGAATCAATTCTTTGGAGATTTCCTTATCAATTGTATGTACCTTATCTAGGTAAGGATTATTATTCAATATTCCACCAAAAGAAGATTTGGTAAGATAATGTAGTTCTACATTCAGTTGTTTTTTCAGACATCGAACCACCGGTGTTGTTAATACTATATCGCCAATAGAGCTAAAACGAATGATGAGAATCTTCTTCAATGAAAATGGGTTTAAAACAAAAGTAAGGAAAGCCTTGAAAGAAAAAAGAGAAGCATGAAAAATAATGCCTCTAAAAAGCTAACTCACCCTGAAGGTTTGAGTTTAATAAAGAAACTCTTCTTTCGGTATTTTTGGTATATGCCAGCACAAACATCAATTTGGTTAGGGCAGCCTCAAAAGTCATGTCGTAAGCCGATAACACTCCCATATCTTTTAGTGCTTTACTCGTTTCGTAGCGTCCCAAATCTACCGAACCACCGCTGCATTGAGACACATTAAGAATCAATAGGCCACGATTTGTAGCATCCTTGAGTGCTTTAAGAAACCATGGGATTGTAGGTGCATTTCCTGAGCCAAAGGTTTCCAAAATAAGAGCTTCGGTATCTTTATGATTGAGTATGTGTTTTACTACAGACTCCGTAATACCAGGATATAATTTAAGTACTGCAATATTGTTATTTAACTTTTTATGAACCTTCAGCTTCTCATCAGATACCTTTTGGGTGTATCGACGATTAAATTTTAAATGCACTCCCGCTTCCGCTAATGGGGGATAATTTACCGACTCAAAAGCCTCAAAGTTTTCAGCATTTACCTTATGAGTTCTATTACCACGATACAACTGATATTCGAAATACACACAAACCTCGGGAACTTCCGGTAATCCATCTCTTTGAGAGGAAGCGATTTCGATGGCAGTAATTAAATTTTCTGTGGCATCGGTACGAGGTACTCCCGAAGGCAATTGAGATCCGGTAAGCACCACAGGCTTATTTAGATGCTCAAGCATAAAGCTCAATGCAGAAGCCGTATACGCCATGGTGTCGGAGCCATGTAAAATCACAAAGCCATCATAAGCATCATAAGAGGCTTCGATTGTTTTGGCTAGTTGCACCCACACTTTCGGTTGCATGTTGGAAGAGTCAATGCTGGGTTCGTAAGAACGTACCTCCAGATTGCAATCTAACTGCTTTAGTTCTGGAATCTGCAATTGCAAATTCTCAAAATCAAAGGGAATATAGGCATCCGTTTCACTATCGTGTACCATTCCAATGGTTCCTCCGGTGTAAATAAGTAAGATATTCATATCAGCAGCCAAATAGTTTTATAGAATTATCGGTGGTTATTTGAGCAAGCTCTTCAATTGATATTTGATGAAGATCAGCCACTTTTTGTGCAATATGCAGCAAATACGAACTTTCGTTTCGCTTTCCTCGATTAGGACTAGGTGCCAAATAAGGACTGTCGGTTTCCAAAACAAGGTGCTTTATGTCGACTTGCTGAACAACCTGGTCTAAGCCGGCCTTTTTAAAGGTAACTACACCCCCAATACCCAAATAAAAGTTTAGGTCTATAGCCCTGTGAGCTTGCTCCAGTGTTCCGGTAAAGCAATGAAAAACACCACGCAATTTTTCATCTTTTTCATCTTCCAGAATCTCAAAAATCTCATCGAAAGCATCGCGACAGTGAATAGCAATGGGCATACCCTTTTCTTTGGCCCAGTGAATTTGAGTTCTAAAAGCATCTTTTTGCTCTTCAACAAAGGATTTATCCCAATACAAATCCATTCCGATTTCACCCACGGCACAAAAACCTCCGAAATCTAAATGCTTTTTAAGCACCGCCAATTCTTCTTTATAATTTTCCTTTACATGGCAGGGATGCAAACCCATCATGGGAAAGCATTTTTCCGGATGCGCATGCACTACATCCATCATACCTTTAACGGTATGCTGGTCTACATTGGGAAGAAAAATTCGCTGCACCCCTTCCAAGAAGGCACGCTCGATGACCTCTTTTTGATCGTCGGCAAACTTTTTATCGTATAAATGACTGTGTGTATCGGTAAAAATCATGGTTCAAATTTACACTTTTTGGTGGAGCAGTAACATTTCAAAAAGCCTATTCTTTATGAAAAAAAATACCTACTTTAGCCCCCCGAATTAGAGAGGTGGCCGAGTGGCTTAAGGCGCACGCTTGGAAAGCGTGTATACAGCAATGTATCGGGGGTTCGAATCCCTTCCTCTCTGCAAAACAAAATCCCGCGAAAGTGGGATTTTTTATTTTTAAAAATAGGCAAGTTCACTTGTGGGGTTTTGAAAATAAAAAAGATCAGGCTGCGTAGCAGCATCTGGATTTTGTTTTAAGCATCTCCCCCTCAGGGATCATCCGCGAAGCGGATAATCCCTTCCTCTCTGCTAAAGGTTAAATATTGCAAGAAAGCACTAATGAACTAGTTGTTTTTAAAAATAACTTTTTAAGTTTATGGTATAAATTACCCTCGGACTTTATGCTATTTTATACTCTGTTGGTATAAATTAATGGCATGTGAGAGGGTATGAATGAACTTGATATAAGTTTATGCTAGTTTTATGCTTTTGATGGGAAGTGAAAAGCTTATTTGTAGCGGTGTC
>Ga0187827_10001333_pt1 | contig 36636 bp, 36 predicted proteins | sample ETNtaG_39_FD_167969 | JGI IMG/M metagenome (GOLD analysis project Ga0187827, IMG submission 167969) | Marine microbial and viral communities from oxygen minimum zone, Eastern Pacific Ocean - ETNP2014_SV_150_PacBio MetaG (Illumina Assembly) | ecosystem: Environmental > Aquatic > Marine > Hypoxic...
TCCTTTCATAAACAATGGCTAGTGGAATCAAGAAAATATGCCCCGGAAATACCTACCGGCTGGCTGGTACCTCTTGGCCCAGGCAGTCTGTGGAAGGACGATATCATCGAACAAGCCTTGGAAGAAGATTTCTCTCAAGTCTGTCCTCGAGCCGAATTGATTTCTACTACGTTAGTAAATACGTTGCATAGCCATGGATTTGAAGTTAGATGCCATGGTGTATTTAACGAGGATTTGATGATCCGAGTGATCAACGCTGGAGCAGACGGCATGACCGTGAATTTTCCAGACAAACTCAGGCAATATTTGATCACCAAAGGTCTCGCTAATTGACTGCCACTCCAAGAAAAGTTCTCGTAATTGGATCGGGACCTATTGTGATAGGACAAGCAGCTGAATTCGACTATGCTGGAACTCAGGCATGTAAGTCCCTCCGTGAGGAGGGAGTGATGACAGTACTGGTCAACTCCAACCCAGCGACAATAATGACGGATGCAGATATCGCGGACAGAGTCTACATAGAGCCTCTAACCGTGGCAGTGGTGGAAAGAATAATAGAGAGAGAGCGTCCAGACGGGCTTTTGCCTACATTGGGTGGACAGACCGGACTCAATCTCGCAGTCGAATTGGAAGAAGCAGGTATTCTAGAAAAATTCGACGTTCGACTACTTGGAAGCACGATAGAAACCATAAAGAAGGCTGAAGATCGGGAACTTTTCCGGGAAATGCTTATAAATATAAATGAACCTGTCCCTCCTAGCAGAATCGTGAGTAATATGGAGGACGCTAATTCCGCGTTACAGGAAATAGGACTCCCTTTAGTAATCAGGCCTGCTTATACCTTAGGTGGCACGGGAGGAGGCATTGCGGAGTCTCTGGACGAATTCCAAGACGTAGTACGAGGTGGCATTGCTGCAAGCCCCATCCACCAGGTATTAATAGAGAAATCAGTTGTGGGATGGAAAGAACTCGAATATGAAGTTATGCGTGATCGATCGGATAACTGCATAACAATATGTAACATGGAAAACATAGACCCTATGGGGGTCCACACTGGTGACAGTATCGTTGTAGCTCCTAGCCAGACGTTATCCGACAACGACTACCAAATGCTCAGGACCGCAAGCCTGAAGATAATCAGAGAGCTTGGCATCGAGGGAGGATGTAACGTGCAATTTGCCTTGGCCCCCGGCGATGTAGTGGGGGATACACTACCTGATAAAGGTGTGGAGGGTAAGGGTTACTACGTGATAGAGGTAAACCCCAGGGTCAGCAGAAGTTCCGCCCTAGCCAGCAAAGCTACAGGCTATCCTATTGCCCGCGTCGCGGCAAAAATAGCTGTAGGTAAAACATTAGATGAAATCCCAAACGCCGTCACTGAAAAGACTGTAGCCGCCTTCGAGCCCGCCCTTGATTACTGTGTCGTAAAGATACCGCGTTGGCCATTCGACAAGTTCCCTGGAGGGGATCGAACTTTAGGAACACAAATGAAGGCCACGGGAGAGGTGATGGCCATTGATAGAACTTTCGAAGCCGCTTTTCAAAAGGCGGTGAGATCGCTGGAGATTACAAACAGGTCAATCCTCTGGGAAGATCCCTGTTGGGTAGAAGACGGCAAGTCAGTCTTGGAAACTATCCCGATCGGGCCAACCGACCAAAGACTTTGGGCACTTTTAGCAGCTCTTCGTAGAAAAGTCAGCCCCGAGGAAGTGTCTAGAAGAACCGGAGTTGATCCCTGGTTTACAAGGGCCTTCTTGCGAATCACCAGTATGGAACAGAGATTACTTTCAGAAGCAATGACGGAAAAACTAATGTTCGATGCGAAAAGGCTCGGATTCCCTGATGATCGAATCGCAGTGTTGACAGATCGCTCTGCTGAGGAGGTTCGCAAACTTCGACAGAGTTACGGCCTACGACCTGTTTATAAAATGGTGGACACCTGCGCCGCCGAATTTGAGGCGGAAACCCCTTATTTTTACAGTACATACGAAGAAGAAAATGAAGCGGAGCCTTTGTTGGGCCCTAAGTCAATTGTGATAGGGAGTGGCCCTATCCGAATCGGACAAGGTATCGAATTCGACTACTGTTCCGTACACGCTGCCTGGGCGCTTCAAGAGGAGGGACTGAGTAGTGTCATGGTCAATTCAAACCCTGAGACGGTGTCTACGGACTTTGACACCAGTGACAGACTCTACTTTGAGCCATTAGATGAGGAAAGCCTTAGAGATATTCTTGAAAACGAGGGGGTCCCTAACAAGAATGGCTTGAAGGACATACCTACCTCCATCGTGCAGTTTGGCGGACAAACAGCCATCAATCTGTCACAATCCCTAGATGCTGCTGGACTTCCAATTCTAGGTTCATCAGCTCTTTCGATAGATACAGCGTCAGACAGACATCTCTTCGAAGAATTTCTTGCTCGGGTCAACATCCCCAATCCTCCCGGCTCCACAGTCGGAGACCTTGAACAAGCCCTAAAAGTTGCTCAAGAGGTCGGCTATCCAGTTCTCGTGAGACCAAGCTACGTACTCGGGGGAAGAGCAATGGAAATTGTTCAGAATGCCAGTGAGCTCGCACGATACATGAACAGTGCTTTTGAAGCTGGAGGAGGTCGACGGGTTCTCATAGACAAATATTTTGAAGGACGTGAAGTCGAGGTAGACGCCGTGTGTGATGGAGATACGGTGCTCATTCCCGGCATCATGGAACATGTTGAGAGAGCAGGAGTTCACAGCGGTGACTCTATGGCCATATATCCTGGATTAACTCTATCAAACCAGGAAATTGATACGATCATCGATTACACGACCAGAATCGGAAAAGAATTAGGTGTAAAAGGACTAATGAATATCCAGTATGTCGTGGTTGGGGGATCCGCATACAGAAGCCCAGGAACTGCAGTGTTGACCGCTCAAGAGACGCAAGTTTTCGTTATCGAAGTAAACCCCAGGTCTAGTAGGACGATCCCTTTCATTTCAAAAATCACCGGTGTTCCAATGGTTAAGCTCGCTGTGAAAGCAATGCTCGGGCAAAAGCTTAACGCACTCGGTTATGAAGGAGGCCTGTGGGCGAAACAAGATTTGGTGGGGGTAAAGGCTCCCGTATTTTCGATGTCTAAACTAGCTGGAGTAGACACTTTTCTTGGCCCTGAAATGAAGTCAACAGGCGAAGTAATGGGTATTGACAAAGATTTTGAATCAGCCGCTGCCAAGGCTCTTATGGCTTCCAACATGATGCTGCCTCAAAATGGATCCATCCTAATAAGTGTCTCTGATGTTGACAAGGCGGATTCTGTTACGCTTATAAAGGATCTGGCCAACGTAGGCTACAAATTCTTTGCAACAGAAGGTACTGCCTCTGTCATTAATGGTTTGGATTTGGCGGTTGTAATGGTTCCAAAGAGGTTAGACGGAGGCGGCCCAAATGTGGTCGATATTATAAATAATGGAACTGTTGATGCGGTAGTAAATACCGTCACTGGTGACCGTGAAGTTATGCAAGATGGGTTCCATATACGCAGAGCCGCGGTAGACAGACGAATTCCATGCTTTACATCGTTAGATACAGCTAGAGCTGCCGTTGAAAGCCTCACAAAAGGTGGCACAAATTACAACGTACTAACCGTGCAGGAATACCTGAACCCTTTATAGAGAGGAAAAAATGCCTAGCGATATACCTCAAAGTACTGTGGGTAAAGAATTACCCAAAGAGGCCACAAAATCAACGGTTGCAGTGGACTGTGAACATGTTGAAAAGATGTTGCATAGAGCTAAGAGAGGAAAGTTCACATTCAGTGCAGACGAACCTCCAAGACTTGGAGGAGACGATAAACACCCGTCACCTCTCACATATATAGCGGCTGGAATAGGGTTTTGACTATTGACCAATTTGAAGCGGTACGCCTCTATGAAAAAAGTTGGTATAACTTCGGCAAAAGTCCATATTGAGTTTGATTATTACTTGAAAGGGTCTGTCATGAAAGGCACAGTGGAAAACGGCGTAACGGAAGTCAGAAGCCATTTCGAGGTAGAGTCAGACGAACAAGACGAGTCTGTTATAGATATTATAAAACTCGCAAAGCAGGGTTGCTTTGCGGAAAGCCTGGTCCAAACAGCCGTCCCTATTCAAAGCACCTTCAGGTTCAATGGAAAGGAAGTCAGGATCGACGACTGATCGTACATAGTGAAGAATTCTAAATGATCCCACTTCGTCTGACTATCGAGAATTTTATGTGCTACAGAGAAGGGGTGCCCACCCTCGACCTAGAAAACGTAGAAATTGCCTGTCTTACCGGAGACAACGGCCACGGAAAAACGGCACTCCTTGACTCGATCACGTGGGCCATATGGGGTAAGGCCAGGGCACGCACGCAGGAAGAATTGGTTCACCAGGGGCAACGAACTATGCGGGTAGATTTGGATTTCTCGTCTCATGATCAAATTTACAGAGTCACGAGAATCCATAGCAAAAGCACAACTGGTTCAGCTGGAAAAACAGAGCTTAACCTTTCAATTTTAAAGGATGGCGTGCCCGTTTCTATAATGGGGAACACAATCCGAGACACAGAACAACAAATCATTGATCTTCTGCACATGGATTATGACACTTTTATAAGCACATCGTATTTGAGACAAGGTGACGCTGACCAATTTACGCGTAGCCGCCCTGCAGAAAGGAAACAAATCCTGGCCGAAGTACTTGACCTCTCATACTATGAGAGGTTGGAAAAAAAATCCCGTGACCGGACGAGAGAAATCCAGTCATCTCTAGTGGCCAATAAGTCCCTCTTTGAAACTAGATCCAACGATATTTCTAACAAAGAAAATATTGGCGCCGATCTTATGAAAGCGTTACAAGTAGTCTCCAATCTCACACCTCTAGAAAAAGAAACTACCGATTCAAATATGAGTTTAGCACTGAAAAAAGAAGGCTTAGATAGGGACCAATCAGAGGTCTCTGATCTTGAATTTGCAATAAAGAACTCATCAACGGAACTCGATGAGTTAAAGGTTCAATCGATCAAATTCAATGACGAATTAGATCAATTGGAAGCTTTGCTAATCCGGGCCGATGACATAGCCGAAAAAAAGTCCGAATTGGATGAAGGTCGGAATCTGCTTTCAAGTATGTCTCAGGCTTTGGTAACTATAAGGAAACTCGAGAGTGATGCAGGCAAACTGGAAAAATATATTGCTTTGGAGGAATGGGAGCTGAAATCTAAGATCGAACATCTCAATGATATATTGATTTCTGATTTAATTCCTGCTGCCGAGAATATATTAGCCTCAGAAAAGAAACTGGCAGACCTCCAATCCGCATTGAGCAAGATTTCTCAAAGGAAAAAATGCCTTGGAGAGGAGGAATCGCAGCGCCAATCTATGGTTGTTGACGCCAATCAGCTCGAGTTGGAAAACAAAGCTGTCCTTGATGAGATGGAGCAAACAAGAAAACGTTTCGATTTATTAGACGACTCGGAGGCATCTTGCCCGGTTTGTGACCAGCCTCTGGGGAAGCATAGTAGAGATCATCTTAAGGGCGAACTTGAAAACCAAGGTATCAAAGGTAGGCGTAAATACCGTGAAAACCAATTTCAAATATCCAAATTAAGGGAAGAAACTAAAAAATCTGAACAACGCCTAAGTAATGCACGTACTCTACTAACAAAAGAGAATGATGAGTTAGAAAAAGCTATTTTCACGGTAGAGGCTCAGATCGCAGCTTGTCAGGAAAAGAAGGCTACTATACCAAAAATAAATGAGGAACTAAGATCCTTATCTGAACGCTGTGAAAAGAAAAATTTTTCGTTAAGCGAACAATCACAATTAAGGGATATAGAAAGAAGTATCCTCAATCTAGGCTACGACAATGGCCGGCACGCTGATCTTGATCAAAAGGTTCGAAACCTGGAACCATTCGGAGACCTATTCGCACAAATTGAACAGGCTGCCGAGAGACGGCGATCATTGCGCGAATTCATAGATAGCAACGCTGAGAGTTCTAGACAAAGAGAATTTGAAATAAATGGCTGGAATTCCACGATGCATTCCCTCAAATCTAGGCTCTCAGAAAGCAGTGAAATCGAAAAAGCTCTTTCCAGTTCAAGAACCAGATTAGAAGAATTAAGGACGGAACTTCAGTCTGCTATATCTTCAAGGGATGTGGCTCAGAACAGTTTACGGGAGATCGAAACTTTTGAAAAAGAAATAGAAATGTTAAACAAACAAATCTTAGAAGATTCCAACGAGTTGGAAATCTATGAGGAATTGGCAGCCGCTTTTGGTCGAAACGGAATACAGGCGCTAATGATTGAGCGGGCAGTTCCTCAGATTGAAGAGACAGCAAACGAACTCCTTGGAAAGCTGACTGACAATAGAATGGCAGTCAGACTTCAACTTAAAGAAGGCCGGATAGATAGAACAACCGGGCTCCGTTCGGAAGAGCTCGATATCAGCATATCTGATGAAGTGGGCACCCGTAGCTATGAGACATTCAGCGGTGGTGAAGCCTTTCGCATCGATTTTGCAATAAGGATATCTCTCTCAAAACTGCTAGCATCCAGATCAGGGGCGCCATTACCAATATTGTTTATAGATGAGGGATTTGGATCTCAGGACTCATCTGGGCAGGAGCGACTTACTGAAGTGATCCAATCCATTCAGCCAGAGTTCGAGAAGATCATAGTAATAACTCACATTGATCACATGAAGGAGAGCTTCGAGGAACGCATAGAGGTACTAAAAACGGAGCACGGATCCACCTTTCAGCTTGTTTAGAAGCTAGCACGAAAAAATCTAAAGTGTTATCTCTTTAAGAAGAGGGGATGTTATAAGCTTTGCTCCTGTTTGACTTTGAATTTCGGCGACAGTCCAGCCCGGAGCAGTTTCGCGAAGGATCAGGCCCTCCTCCTCCACTGAAATGACTGCTATATCCGTAACAATCATATCCACACATGTAGGGCACGTCAGAGGAAACGAGCAATTTATTACTACTTTAGGATTTCCTTCCCTATCAACATGCTCCATAGAAACTATGACTCGCTTAGCCCCGACGGCCAAGTCCATTGCGCCACCCACATTACCTATACCTCTGGAAGGGATCATCCAATTAGCTAAGTCCCCTTTCTCAGAAACCTGTAATGCCCCCAATACGGTTACATCAATATGACCCCCCCTAATCATGGCAAACGCAGAACCTGAGTCAAAAAAAGACATGCCAGGCACAGGAGCCAGAAATTGCCCTCCTGCATTAATCAGGTCCTGATCCTCTTCACCTTCCTCAGCCATCGGTCCGTAATTGAGGACTCCACTTTCGCTATGGTAAAACACAGCCCTCCCTTCCGGTACAAATTGCGAGCAAAGTGTCGGGATCCCAAGACCCAGGTTTACCACGTCACCGTCGTTAAGCTCCTGTGCAACACGCATAGCTATAATTTCTCTGGAGAGTTTTTCAGCTGTCATTCCAATGCCTTTAATAGAAATGTGTTTTCCCTTTTACTTCAATTATGGCTCCACCTTCACGATCCTATCTACGTAAAGACCTGGCGTGTCAATTCGATATGAATCAATTTCACCTGGCTCAACAATCTCATCAACTTCTATTATGGAAATAAGGGCAGCCGTAACCATAACCCCATTAAAATTCATAGAAGTTCCCCGGAAAGCCAAATTGCCTAATTTATCCGCTTTATAGGCCCGAATAAGTGCAAAATCAGCTTTCAGCGCTGTTTCAAGTACATATTCATTTCCTTCAAATACCCTGGTTTCTTTTCCTTCGATCACCGACGTCCCTATACCTGTGGGGGTATAGAAAGCGGGGATTCCCGCACCGCCAGCTCTTATACGTTCAGCAAGAGTACCCTGTGGAACCACTTCAAGATCAACTTCCCCCAATTGGTACGCTTTCTCAAAAGAATTTGGACGCGAAGGAGATGGAGAGACTGGAAATGAAGCTACAACCTTCTTTACCTGCTGATTATCAACAAGAATTCCTATATCAATAGGCTTTGCTCCTGGGAGCGTTCCAAAGCCTATGACACTGGCAAGCCCTGCTGTATTACTTATGATGGTCAGGTCACGTGAACCGTGATCACGTAACGCCCTTATTAGATTTTGAGAAGTGCCACCAGGTCCTGCAAAGCCATCGATCATTAAAGTTGCGCCGTCAGGTATGTCGGAAACAGCGCTTTCAAACGATGGAAATACTTTATTCAATGTTCCAATCTCCTGACTGATGGCGCGAATATTATACTGCAGTTTCCAGACCACACTGATCGCACCATTGATGCCCGTCAAGTAATGTTTTCCGTCACAAAGGATTATTCTTAGCATTATCTAAAGCAACCAGCGTCTTGCTGTATAGTCGAAAAAGAGATTAACGAAACTTTCGGGGTGATCACTTATGACTGAATTTACAATACGAGAAGGTCAGCTGTCAGATGTTGTACCTATTGCAAGGTTCCAGCAACAAATGGCATTGGAAACCGAAAACAAAGAGTTATCGGAAACACTTATCATTGCCGGTGTTAAGGCAGTTTTTGAGGAGGGGCAAGGAGATAGGAAGGGGTTTTATGTTGTGGCAGAATCAGAAAATAACGTTATCGGTAGTCTGCTTGTCACATATGAGTGGAGTGATTGGAGAAATGGGTGGTTTTGGTGGATTCAAAGTGTTTACGTCCATCATAAGTGGAGACAGAAAGGAGTTTATACAGCGCTACATAAAAGCGTTCAAGATCGGTCCAAAAAATCAGGTGATTCTTGTGGGATAAGATTATACGTGGAGAAAGAGAATACAATAGCCCAGCAGGTATACCAGAAGATGGGAATGTACGAAACAGAGTATTTTTTATACGAGATCGATTACTCAGTCTAGAAAACTGATGAATTATAGCGAACTAGCAGCCTTCCTCGAGAACAACCACAACGCCGTACTCACCACATTCAGGACAAATGGCGCTGCACAGATGAGTATCGTTACAGTAGGTCTATTGAAAAATAGCGCCGCTTTCAGCACCACTGAAGAAAGGGCGAAACTGAAAAACCTGAAGAGAGATCCACGCTGTAGCCTACTCATCTCCGCACAGAACTGGAGCGAATACATGGTTGTAGAGGGAACTGCCAAGCTATACACAATGGAAAACACAAAAGACGAAGAATTAAGCTTGATATTGAGAGAAGTTTATCGGAGTGCGACCGGCAATGAACATCCGGACTGGGATGATTACGATATTGCCATGAAAACTGACCGCCGAGTCGCTGTCTCCATAGCACCGAATAACATCTACGGCACTGTCTGACTAAAGTTCCTATCCTTTATTTAAATACAACCCGACCTGCAGGAGATATTGAACTTACCCCCTTGTGAGATTCAAACGCCACCGCAGAGAGAGAAGACGTAACAGCCTGACCGGCCTGAACAATGAGAGAAGAACCGTTCTCAATAGCGTTTGCAAGTCCTTCATTTGTGTAGCTGGTGAACGGCTCTAGCCCTATGTTGTATGTGCGACCGTACCACGGGTAACCGGTACCTCCGCCCAGAGATTGCCAATACCAGAGATATTTGTAATGGCTTACAGGATAGGATACACCGAAGCCGACACCGATCTCAGTATTAGTAATTCCGTACCATCCCTCAGGCATATCAGCAATATAAGACTGGTCATAAGAATGGAAATCCTTACCTGGTACCAGACTGAGATCATGATATTCGCCATTTGAAAGTTTGGTTATAGGCCATTCTGATTCGTGGCCTTTTTGCAGCCTGTTATTCTCGTGGAAATCATCTGGATGATTTAAGATCCTTCCCCCCGGTAGATCGATCACACATTTATTACTGAGGAAAGGGGGTCCTAACGCGATGTGCTCTCCCCAACAACAATGAACCGGTTCTTCTCCTTGATTAACAAGTTTTTGTTCGATATGTAGGATCGGCTCGCCGACATCTATAGAAAGAGTTTTCTCAAAGAAAAAAGGCGTCCTGTACGAATGTACCCAAAACTTAACACTAACTCTATCCAAAGCGTCTTCCGTTATTACACAATCCCAAGGAATTGTGTTTACTTCAGCGTGAAGGCCTAAGTCTGCCTCTCCATAAGCAGACGGGAACCCACCACCTGGCAATACTGTCTGCCAACCTCCTTCATAAGTGTCCATCCACATACCTACTCCATCACCTGTAGTTGGAACAAAAGTCGAAGGGTCTCGTACTCCCCACGGTGAGCGCCAAAGAAAGTCAGTGTCGGAGGCTTTATGAACAAACTGGTAAATATCTGCACCTTTATCGGCGAGTATGACTACTCTGATGAGCTCATTTTCCATCACTACAGTTTTAAGCCCTCGATAAGTCCAGGCATCTGAAATTCTGCATCCATGATTGCGTTCACTCTGATAGTGCATTTTCGATCACCTCCATTTCAGATATTCCAAAATTTCCGGATGAGACTTGGTGCAAACCACAGAATCAAACCCTCCGCAAGCGTCAACAAAACGATAAGGGCCGTAGCGTCGAAGAAAAATCCCTGCGGAAACATCATTATTAGAAAATCCTTCCTAGGATCCAGCATCCACAAGTCATTACTAAAACTTATTAGGTGGAAATATAAGAAAAATCTCTGGAATCCACCCAGAGCTAACAACCCGACAAATAACGTAGCTGCGAGAGTAATCCCCCCCCCTCTACATATCCATTTCACTGATCTACCAAAATGTCCCGGGATAGGAAGAGCAAACCCGAGTAAAACTCCTACTGCAATCAATAGTGCGCTCACCTGTTGAGAACGATAAACCCCTTTGATCAACTCTTTAACATCCTTCATGTGCAGTATTTCACGATGGTTATAGAGATTTGGAATGATCTCCCCATCTTTTTCTACTCTTACCGTTATGAATTCCTTCTCGTCACCAAAGTAGTCACGTATTTGTTTACCTGCTGAAACTAGCTGTTTAATTTGTATACCCGTGTATAAATCTACGTCGTACTTCTCGAATCCATAACTGTATAAAGGCGGCCAATTGACAACCCAACTGATGTTAGAAGACAAAAGTAAGAATGGTATCGCTACAGCGATAATAACCAAGCGTAGAATACTAACTGCGCGGGATAACATTATGAGGCCAAGCTTATTAATAGCCTTTCCCTCGTGTCAACAACTCACCCAGAGTAAGGGAGTAAAGAGAATGCGAGATGATATCTCACCATTTCCATCATCCTTTGAAGGTGTCAGACAATTAGTATCCAGTTTAAGAAGCCAAGAAGGTTGTCCGTGGGACAGGGAGCAAACGCCGAAAACTCTTGCGCCGATGCTGATAGAGGAATGTCACGAACTTGTTGAAGCTATAGAGAACGGCGATGTGTTGGATATTATCGAAGAAATCGGAGATGTCTTATTCCATATGGCTTTCCAACTTCAAATCGGAAAATCTGAAGGGTTGTTTACTGACTGCAAAGTGTTCAAATCTGTTAACGAGAAATACGTTAGACGACATCCCCATGTATTCGGCAACGAACAAGTCGGAACCATAGAAGACCTGAAGGGAAATTGGGATCGAATCAAAAAGATTGAAAAGAAGGGAATTAGAAAATCGGCTATTGATGGTATCCCTAGTGATCTTCCAGCGTTAGCCTATGCTGATTCGATTCAAAAAAGAGCCTCGAGAACCGGTTTTGACTGGGATGATACAGATGAGATAAAAGACAAAGTTTTGGAGGAATTGGACGAAATTTACGCTGCTCAAAATCACGATGAGAAACAAGAAGAATTTGGTGATCTGCTGTTTTCCATAGTCAATGCTGCGCGAAGGATGAATATTGATTCTGAACAGGCGTTAAGATATTCGAATAGAAAGTTTCGTAAGAGATTTACTGAGATGGAATCTGTCTGCAGAAAAAATGGAATGGATTTCGCCAGCTTGACCCTAGAGGAAAAAGACGAATTGTGGAACAAAGTCAAGGAAATTGAGCTATGACATCAGATATGAGGCCTGAGTCTGAAACACTTTTCAACATGATTATAGAAAAATATGGAGATATTCTTAACGATATGCAGTTGAAAGCTGTGAAAGAATCGGTAGACGAACTAGTAGAAAACGCGGAGGCCCTCAGAAAAATTAAACTGGATAGCCGTGACGAACCCTTCTCAGTTTTCACCCCTTACATAGATGAACAGGATGGAACCTATGACACCTGAAGTCATATTTCTACCCTTAAGGGACATCAGTAAATTGATCAGGTCAAAAGAGATTTCTCCAACAGAGGTGGCTTGTAAATTTCTCGATCGCCTAGAAGATATCGGACCACAATTTAACTCTGTAGTTACAGTAACGAGAGATCTTGCTCTCCAACAAGCCTCCAAAGCTGAAAAAGAGATCCTATCTGGCCACTATAAAGGACCTTTACACGGTATACCTTATGGTGCCAAAGATCTCCTGGCTACATCTGGAGAAATTCCCACTACATGGGGGGCCGAAATATTTAGAGATCGCACATTAAATTTCGACGCAACGGTCATAGTGAAACTGAGAGAGGCAGGCGCCGTTCTCGCCGCAAAGTTAGCGATGGTGGAATTAGCCGGTGGAATGGGCTACAGACAGCCCAATGCATCCCTTACAGGGCCTTGCAAAAGCCCGTGGGACATGGAGAGGTGGGCTGGAGGATCCTCAAGCGGATCTGGTTCCGCGGTGGGATGTGGCCTAGTTCCGTTTGCAATCGGCTCAGAGACGTGGGGGTCAATACTTTCTCCGGCGAACAATTGTGGCATCTCAGGTCTCAGGCCTACGTACGGTAGAGTCAGCAGATATGGTGCAATGACATTATCATGGACTCTAGACAAGCTTGGACCTCTAGCACTCACCGCTGATGACTGCGGAATAATCCTGGAAGCCATTTCCGGCAATGATCGCCACGATCCCTCCGCATCTAATCGAGTATACAAATACGCTGGGCAAACTTCAGACCGAAGATTCAAGCTAGGGGTCATTGAAGGAATTCTTGAAGGGGTAGATGAAGAAGTTTCAAATAATTTTCAAAAATCTTTAGATATTCTCAGCCAATTTGCAGACATATCAACTGTGAATATACCCGATTACCCATACCAAGAGATGACAAGGACCATAATGATGGGTGAGTCTGCTAGCGCCTTCGAAGAGTTCACAGAGAAAGGATTAGCGTCGGAGCTCACTGCGCCGGAAGATCGACACGGCCCGTACGCGCGAACAGCAGTACTTGCAAAGGACTATCTAAAGGCTCTTAGAATAAGGGGCAAGGTCGCAGTTGAAATTGACAAAGTTATGTCCAAGTTTGATTCCATAGTCGCTCCAACGAAAAGTACGCCTGCTTCTTCGATCACAGAGGAATTCAGGGGAGCAATACGAGGAAATTCAAAAGATGAAATGGGAGCAATTGGTAACAGCCTAGGGCTTCCTTCCATTTCAGTTCCTAATGGATTTACTGAAAGAAACCTCCCGACGGGCATGCAGTTTATGGGAAGGCCATATAGCGAAAACATTATTCTATCTATAGCAAATTCTTACCAAGGCATAACAGATTGGCATACTAAACATCCAGAGTTATTATTGCCCTAAAACTGGTCCGAAAGAAGAGGGAAGATCCAAATCGTGGCGTTTTATAATTCAATGTGGAGGATGAAGAGATATCTCAGGAGAATCTAGCAAGTTATAGGAGGAGGAATTGAATGATCTCAATATTCGTAACTATTCAAATTAGAGACGGTTTCGTTGATCAATTCAAGGAAGCGAGTTTTGGAGACTCCCAGGGTTCAGTAAGGGACGAACCAGGGTGTTTTCGTTTCGACATACTTCAAAACTCAGAAGATCCTAACCGATTCCATCTGTATGAGGTTTATGAGGACGAGTTGGCCCTGGAAGCTCACCGGGACGCCCCACATTACAAGAAATGGCGGTCGACCGTAGAGGATTGGTTTGACGGAGATATCAGCCGAGTTCTAATGACGACGATTTTCCCTTCCGATAAGGGATGGAGAGATCAAAAGCCTCACCTTCTTTCCTGGTAGTGATCGTCGATGAAATATAACCGGTTACTTCCATTCCAAAGGTAATTACATGTCTACATATTTTTTGCTAATGAGTCTTACACAAGATGGCAGGAACCTCATGCACGAAGACCCTGAAGTGATTCTCCATGCAGCTCATTCCAGCGATCTAACTGACGTACACTGCATGGGTTTGTACGCCGTATTGGGTAACTATGATTTCATAACGGTATTAGAGGCACCTGATAATGAAGCCGCCGCACGATTCTCGTTAGAGCTTGGAGTTAAAGCTGGGGTAGAGATACATACGGTGCCTGCTGTACCTGTTTCTAGGCTAGACCACAGGATACAGTGGCCTCCTACGGAGGACAGCCCACCGATTCCAAAAGAATTCGGGGACGACGACTCATAGGATTTCCGGATCTGATGCCGTACAACTCTCCCATCGTAATCAAAGATTTCTCGAAGAAATACCGAGACTTAATTGCGGTGGACAACCTAAATCTTGAAGTTAGTAAAAGTGAAGTATTTGGGTTTCTCGGACCTAATGGTGCGGGGAAAACCACAACAATTAGAACGATGTTGAATTTTGTTAGTCCGACCAGTGGGTCCATATCCATATTTGGACTGGATAGCGTTACTGATGACATGGCGTTGAAACATAGAATCGGTTACTTACCAGGAGATATCTCCTTATACGATTCGATGAACGGGAATCAATTCCTAAAGTATTTGACCGCTCTTGGGAAAAAGACGGATTGGGGTTTCGTTCAAGATCTCTCAGAAAAACTTCAAGCACCACTTGACCGAAAGATAGGGAGCTTATCAAAAGGGAATATACAAAAAATAGGTCTTATTCAAGCCTTCATGCACAAGCCAGATTTACTTATTCTAGATGAACCCACCAGTGGGCTCGACCCTCTTATGAAACAAGTCTTCTACGACATGGTTCTCCAAATGAAGGTCATGGGAAAGACAATATTCATTTCATCTCATGACCTCACCGAGGTACAAAAATTATGTGATCGGGCCGCCTTTATAAGAGAAGGGAAACTAATCGCTATTGAAGAGATAAAAAATTCTTTCGATATGAACTTGAGGCGTTACACCATTACTTTCGAGTCCGAACCAAATCAATACCTATTTACGCAGATCGAAGGTGTTACGGAAGCGATAACCGATGGAAACCAGATAACAGTCACCATAAGAGGGAATGTTAGCCACCTAATCGAAGAATTGTCGAAACTTGCTCCTACCGATCTATATGAGCAGGAGACCACTCTCGAAGACCTATTCATGAAGTATTACTAAGAATCTCCAATATGCAGCACTCAATATTTACAGTATCGCTTACTTCCAAGTGGAGAAGTATTCTAATTTGGTCAATCTCAATGACCTTGTTGGCTTTAATGTTTGCTGCTTTGTACGAGTCCTTTGCAGGAGAAGTAGAAGATATGGCAGAAATTGCACCGGCAGCGATGGAAGCCATATGGGGAGGCAACCTCGATTATGCCGACACCCCAGCGGGCTGGTTAGGGCTCGAATTGTATGGGATTTTCCTTCCGGTAGTGCTTGCAATAATAGGTGTATCCTCAGGAGCCTCTGCAATAGGGAGTGAAGAAGATTCGGGAACATTAGAACTGCTACTGGCAAGCCCGGTCGGAAGGACAAGAATAGTTGTCGAGAAATCTTTATCGGTTTCCACACAGCTAGCTATCGTTAGTATGTCAGTTTGGTTTGGAGTTGCACTCGGTACTTTATTGTTTCCATTTGAGGTTTCACTGAGTCACGTACTGGCAGCAACATTGATGGGATGGCTTTTTGGAACAACAACAAGCTACTTTTCTATGTGTGTTCAATCGATTACTGGGAAAAAAGGGGTTGCAATTGGTTTCGGTGCAGGACTCGTAGCCTCAAGCTACATAGCAAATATCTTATCCCAATTAATTAACGGTTTTTCCTACCTGAAATACATTTCGATTTTCTATTATTATGATGGCGCCAACGTGTTAATAGAAGGTCTAAAGGTTGAAAGTTTGATGGTGCTTTTAGGTGGCTCAATAATTACATTTATGATATCAATAAGATTCTTTCGAGTGCGAGACACTGGAATATAAGTGTCTTAAGAATGCCTGATTAGCGGCCAAAATCTCTCTCTATCTGTTTAATACTCAGATGTATGATCGTAGGCCTACCGTGTGGACAACTATTGGGTTGCTCACATAATTCAAGTTGTCTGGTGAGAGCTTCCATCTCTTCCATGGATAACGATTTACCTGCCCTTATCGCCCCATGGCATGCCACTGAATATGCGGCCTTCTCCTCCCAACTCTCGAAAGACAGTCCATCCCCTAATACGTCAAGAACTTCTATTAAGGCGGCGGCAGGATCTGCATCCAATAAGACGGCGGGAACTGACCTAATCCTAAAAATTTCGGGACCGAAAGGCTCAATATCCATACCCAAAATTTCAAATATTTCCGTATTTTCTTCTAAAATTGCAACCTGATTTTGATCTAGCCTTATTAGCCTTGGCTCCAAAAGCGTTTGGAAAACCAGGGCACTTTTCCTTGATCGCTCCTTCACCTGTTCGAAGACTACTCTTTCATGTGCCGCATGCTGATCAATTAGATACGCCCCTTCCGGACCTTCGGCGACAATATAAGTATTCTTGACCTGGCCCAAGACCCGCAGTACCGGCAACGTTCCATGTGGGGTATGGGATTGTCGATTAGCAACACTATCTGCGTAGTCCACTACGTCGGAATGTCCCGGCCTGATTATGGTGTTATCGCTATTTGGGTTTTCACTGTTGGGAATCGAACCTATCGATGTTGGCCAAAACGTAGAATGTGTTGCCGGTACACGATCTTGATTAAATTGACGTTGCGAATTACCGCGGCGCGATGCGGATGGCACAGGAGCCGATTGAAGCAGAGTATTACGAACTGCATGTTGAACAGACCCGAACAGATCACTTTCCTTCCGAAATCTAACCTCTGTCTTCGCTGGATGCACATTGACATCGACATCTTCCACGGGTATGTGAATATCCAAGGCTCCCATTGGAAACCTCCGGTCGGCCATAAATCCGTGATACGCCTGCTCAAAAGCGTAGGACACCGTTTTACTTTGTATCCATCTCCCGTTAATAAATATATTAATGTGGCTACGATTTGCTCGCGTTTGAGCAGGTGTACCCATAATTCCCATGACTACTGGACCACACCAGTCTCTAAGAACTTCATCTAACTTGACCTGCAACATCTGATTTGCAGTTTCATTGCCATAAACAGAAGACATAACATTTCTGATATCGTTGGATCCTGTGGTGGAGAAGGGACGTGATTTTTCCTGTATCAGCTCAAACGCCACATCAGGCCTTATCATCGAATAACGGTGCACCAGAGTTTTTATCCTGCCCGATTCAGCTGAACGGGTCCTTAAGAACTTCCTTCTAGCTGGAAAATTTCGAAACAAACGTGTCACCTTGACCTTTGTTCCTGGATTCACTGCTACGAAAGATTGCTCCACTATCTCCCCGTCTCTGGCGACTAGGCGGCTTCCGGTACTTTCATTATCAACGCCTGTGACGAGCTCTACTTCTGACACTGCGGATATGCTGTACATCGCTTCGCCTCTAAATCCGAGTGTTTCAATTGCTTCTAGATCCTCCGCAGTTTCTACCTTGCTTGTAGCAAATCGTTTGAAAACCAAAGGAACATCAACTTCTGGTATACCTCTACCGTTGTCGATGACAGAAATAGATTCGATGCCCCCTTCCGTAGTCTCAATTCTTATACGTGTTGATCCAGCGTCAAGAGAGTTTTCGAGAAGTTCTTTAACTACCGAAGCTGGTCTTTCAACAACTTCCCCGGCAGCTATTCGTGCCGAAACCTCTGGTGAAAGTATCTTTATTGCCATGTAATCATGCTCAAATACTTCCAGAGGCAAGCTTAAAACCTCTGTGAGAGGAAGTTCCCCTATCACTGTATTCCGCAATAGCCTGATACAAATCCTCCATGTGTCCATCCTCTGCGGAACGAAAATAATAAGGTTCGATATGAACTCCTCCAAAAGCTTCCACGATTTCTCTATGATCGTCGATGACAAAATCAGGGCGTGGATCTACTCCGAATCTCTGAAGGCCTATTTCAAAATCAGCTATTGGTTTTACGAATACTCCTGATATTAAATTCATGAGATTCAACCGTTTCATATCGTCAGAACGCAACCCGACGCCTGACCAAATGAATACTTTATGCCCATCTTCCAGGAGCTTTGAAAACACTTCCTGGGTTCCTGGTCTCAGGCTACCGTCCATCGCCAGAATCGTGTAATCGCAGTCGAAGTAAATGTTCATGAGAAAATCAAAGCGCTCCTGCCAGGCCATCTGACCTTCGGTCAGACCCGCCTGAAATCACCCCTGTAGATCTGTCAATCAAAATCATTTTCGCCGATCCGCCAAAGGAGCCGGAAGTATTGACATCTACCACATGCCCCTTGTCTTTCAAAATAGACGCCTCTTCCTCCCTTATCCCAGGGTCCAAATCGAGTAAAGGCTCATCATTTATTGTTTCGGGGTCGGTTCCAGGGGTATGAGTCCATCGTGGTGAATCTACTGCCTGCTGAGGGTTCATTCCGAAATCAATTACATTGATTATAGTTTGTACATTCCACGGTATCTGTTTATCTCCACCCGGTGTTCCTCCTAGAAAATATGGTATGCCGTTATCAAAAACCATATAAGCATTTAGCGTATGCATTGTCTTTTTTCGGGGCTCAATAACGTTGGGGTGCCCTTCTATAAGATTAAATCCTCTGCCTATACGATTGTTCAGAAGTACTCCAGTGTCTCCCGCAACAAACCCGCATCCAAACCCCATAGATAGGCTGTGGATAAATGAAACCGCGTTTCCTTGGCTATCTACAGCACAGAGGTAACTAGTATCGTCTCCACCGATTGGAAGGTCCAAAGTTCCTGCTGAAGGAGAAGTCATTGCTGATGACAGATCAATTGAACGTCGCCTCAAATTAGCGAAAGGCTTGGATATTAGCTCCGTCGTAGGTACTGATACAAAATCCGGGTCACCCATATACGCATTACGATCCGCAAAAGCTAGCTTCTTGGCTTCCACCATGGCATGGATCGTCTCAGGAGTGTAGAAACCCATATCAGAAAGATCAAACTCCTCAAGGATGTTAAGGGTCTCCAGTACCATTAATCCCTGAGAAGGTGGTGAAGTTTCAACTACTTTCCTCCCCCTGTAATCACAGGATATAGGATCTTCATACCAGACAGTTTCATGCTCTGAAAAGTCTCTGAGGGTGTAAAGGGAGCCTCCATCACATAGATCCTTCACAATTTTTTCTGCTATTTCGCCTTCGTAAAATTCCCCAGCCCCGTTTCTTGCAATCTTTCGCAATGTATCTGCGAGATGCGGCTGTCTTAGTACTTGTCCTTCCCTAATTGCATCTCCTCCGTTTGTGAATATAGTTGCCGTATCGGGGTACAAGTTCAGTTTGTTCAATAGGGCCGCGAATGCCCCCGCATTAAATCTAGAAACAGGAAACCCTTCTTCCGAATATTTTATAGCTGGTTCTAGAAGTCGGTCGAAAGAAAGAGTTCCCAACCTCTGGTTAATACTTTCCAAAGCATGTATTTCTCCTGGAATGGCCGCCGCAATTGGCCCCGTAAGTGGTAAAGAATCGTAGCCGAGATTCGTAAAGTAGTCCTTATCTGCCATTGAAGGGGCACGCCCCGAACCAGTCATCCCCCATGTCTTGCCCGATTCTGCATGGTAAAAGATCCCAAATGGTTCCCCACCCAACCCACAGCCGACCGGGGTGGTCACTGCCTCAACAGCTGCCATAGCGATAATCGCATCAAACGCATTTCCACCTGATGAGAGTATGTCAAGGCCTACCGAAACTGCCTGAGGCGATATGGAACAAACGATCCCATTAGTTGAATAGACAGGCTCTCGTCCTGAGATTTGCATAGTTCTCTCCTGAAAGTAGTCCCTCAAACCTATCTCTTGAAAAGAGATCCTGTCATTCCACGTATACTTACATTTTTGGATACAATGTTCGCCGACATTTCGGATATTATACTGGCGGGAGCAGCAAGAAAAGGTGGGCTCAGCTTTCTATAGTCCTCGTACTTAGATTGTCCAGTTTCCGAGATCTCGATTAATCTTCCAATCTCTTCCCAAGTATCAACTGAACCAATTATCCGTGAACCCAGAGGAACATTTACATGTTTCAAGACATTCCCTCCCGATTCCGTTAATATCGAAATCCCAGCAGCGGCGTCCCAGAGATGGGCACCACAAATAACGGCATATTGCGTGACTCCTAAAGCAACCAGTGCAAGCTCGTAAGCTATACTGCCCGCCATTCTAAGTTCACCCGATTTTGTGCCGAATCCTCCTTCGAATTTAAATGTGGCCGAAAACGAACCAGGTAAAGTACCTATTCCGGCTGGATCAAGCGATTCTATTTGCGGAGTCGCGAGTCTTTCCCCGTTAATACGGGCACCTCCACCTAATGAGGAGTGAAGAACGATTCCTTCGGACTCTCCCGGCCACGGAAGAAATATCGCGCCCGCAACGATTACACCCTTATGAAGAACGCCTATCGAGGAAGCAAAAGCTGGTAGTCCATGGAGAAAATTCCTCGTCCCATCTAAAGGGTCTAAAATCCAGACAGTCTCAGGAACAAAACCTTCTTTCGCCTTATCCTCTTCCCCGACTACCCCATGACCGGGATAACGGCTAGATATCTCTTTAGCGAGGAATTGTTGCACTTCTGTGTCGGCCCGTGTAACAGGATCCGTATTACTCGCATCTTTGTATTCGACCCCTAGATTACTTTTCCCAGTTCCAGGATTTCCAAAATACTTAAATAAGATAGTTCCTGCTTCAGATGCCCATTCTGCTGCGTCCAATTCGATTTGTTGGAGTTCAGGAAGAATTGAATCTAGTTCAGTATCTTTCATCGAAAACCGTTCATGAACGATTCTTTAATCGAATCATTTTCCAATATTCTAAAGCCAAATTGAGACTGCCAATTTGATCAGGACAGATTCCTGATCAAATTGGCAGTCTCTATCGCCGTGAGCGCACAACTATGGCCAGCGTTCCCCTTCCTCCCACCAGCCCTGTCTAGGGCGTGTTGAACCGTATGTGTGGTGAGAACTCCAAATACAACTGGAACCCCATACTTTAATGCAACCTGTGCAATACCATTTGCTGCTTCCTTGGCAACGAATTCGTAGTGGTCCGTATCTCCTTTTACGACAGCTCCCAAACATATTACAGCGTCATAGACACCCGACGAGGCCATCTTAGAAGCTACCACTGGTATCTCGAATGATCCCGGAACAGACGCAATAGTTATCGCGTCTGCACTAACTCCACATCCTGCGAGACCTTCCTCCGCCCCTTCTAATAGTTTATCGGTAATGAATTCATTAAATTTCGCTACGACAATACCTATTCTGAGATCTGATCCATCCGTAGATGATTCGACACGCTTACTCAACTAGTTTCTCCCGACGTAGGATCCACAGGTTCGAAAATATGACCCATTCGGGTCCTCTTGGTTTCCATGTAACCCACGTTATCATCCCGATACGGAGCAACAATGGGAACACGATTTACAACTTCGAGGCCGAATCTTTCAAGTCCTACTCGCTTTGTTGGATTATTAGTAAGCAACCGCATCTTTTTTACGCCAAGGTCTTCAAGTATCTGTGCGCCAACCCCGTACTGACGAGGATCTGGAGCAAACCCAAGCATCGTGTTCGCATCGACTGTATCGTATCCCTCGTCCTGAAGCGCATATGCTTTAAGCTTATTATGAATTCCTATTCCTCTACCTTCCTGACGCATGTAGAGTAATACTCCCTTACCTTCTTTTCCAATGGCTTCCAAGGCTAGAGGAACTTGATCACCGCAGTCACAGCGGGTACTTCCAAATACATCTCCAGTTAGGCATTCGCTATGAACTCTTACAAGTACCGGATCCTTCGGATTTATATCCCCTTTTACAAATGCAACGTGCTCATAATCATCAACGATACTGTTGTATGAAACAGCACGAAATTCTCCGTATTCTGTGGGAACGCGGGCCTCAGCAACCCTTTCAATAAGCCTCTCATGACGTCTTCTGTAGGTAATCAGATCTGCAACTGAGATGATCTTAAGATCATGGTTACTGGCGAAATCTTCAAGAGTCGGCATTCTTGCCATTTGGCCATCATCTGCCATTATTTCGCAGATAATCGCCGCCTCCTTGAGGCCAGCTATTCTGCATATATCTACTGAAGCCTCGGTCTGGCCGGTCCTTTTGAGAACCCCACCTTCAACATACCGCAGTGGGAAGATGTGACCAGGCCTCCCCAAGTTTTCCGGCTTTGTTCCATCTTCAACCAACGCCTTGATTGTAATCGACCTGTCATGAGCGGAGATACCTGTCGTAGTCCCATTAAGTGCGTCGACAGATACTGTAAATGCGGTGCTTAGGGGGGCAGTATTTTGCTGGACCATGAGAGGCAGGTTAAGTTCTTCGAGTCTTTCACCCATCATGGGTACACATATAAGTCCACGACCATAGGTAGCCATGAAATTGATTGCCTCAGGAGTCACCATCTCCGCTGCCATTGTTAGGTCGCCTTCATTTTCGCGATCCTCATCGTCCACAATGATAATCATGCGGCCGACTTTAATATCTTCTATTGCGTCTTCTATCCTGGATAGAGGCATGTATTCCTAGTCTTTTCCTCACTGATTTTTAGCATACATCAAGTGGGTATTCTCTCTTGGACAGCTTTTCAACATATTTTGCGATTATATCTACTTCTATGTTTACAGTGTCCCCTATTTTTTTTATGCCTAATACCGTGTGGTCAGCAGTATAAGGTATGAGGGTAACCGCGAATGAACTTTCGTCACAGTCTACAACTGTGAGACTGATACCGTCCACGCAGATAAATCCTTTCTCAACTATGTATGAAGATACATTTTTTGGAATTCTGAAAGAGTATAATTTTGCATCTCCGTCATCAATAATTGAAAAAATTTCAGCTGTTCCATCAACATGCCCTTGAACAATATGCCCTCCAAGTCGGCCACCCAAAAGAACCGATCGTTCCAGATTCACAGCGTCTCCATCTGATAATTCACCCAGATCCGTTCTGCGAAGCGTTTCAGGCACCACGTTAACCCCAAAACCGTGTTCATCAATTCTCGTAACGGTAAGACATGCTCCATTTACGCAAATACTATCCTTAACTTCGAGAGCTTCTAATATTGTTTCGGCGTTCACAAACAAAGTACCGGATGCGATTTCTCTTACATTCCCAACTTCCTCGACGATTCCAGTAAACATATCCAGATTCCCTTTATTCCGCCAAACAATAGCCAGTAATAAGTAAATCATCTCCGGCACTAGTAACTTCCACATCGGAGAGTCTGATTACGTCCGAAATTATTTTGGCGCCTACTCCTGATACTGCGCTAAGAGAATTTATACCGCCAATTATTGAAGGAGACAAAAAAGCCACAACCTTGTCAACGAGTCCTTCATCGAACAGGGCTCCTGTCAGCCCCGATCCACCTTCCACCAGCACAGAAGATACTGGTATTTTGCCTAAATAACTTAAGAGCCTTGATAGGTCGACCCTATCGGATGAGCCCGGAAACTTTTCGATTGTTACTGAGCTAGGCAGGTCACAGGTATGGCTACTTTTATTAGAAGCGATTATTGTTTGTCCGGGTTCGAACAATAACGCACTATTCAAAGGTGTGCGACAATTCGAATCCACTACTACCCTCAATGGTTGACGACCGGTTGTCGGGGAGTAGTCTCCTCTGGCAGTTAGCCTTGGATTGTCTGCCAAAACCGTTCCAATTCCGACCATAATTGCATCAGTCTCCCCCCTCATACTGTGGGCAATATCCCGCGCATCATTGCCAGTAATCCACTGCGATTCTCCTGAAGAAGTGGTTATTTTTCCGTCTAGACTCGCTGCAAATTTGACAGTAACGAAAGGGAGTCCTGTCTTCATCAATTTTATATGGGCTTGCATCCGCCTTGACGAGTCGTCAGCTAACTCACCAATGTAGACTTTTATATCTGACGCCTCTAGCTTCTCGACACCTCTACCGTTCACCCGTTTATCAGGGTCTATAACGGAGGCATGCACTTCACTTATACCAGCCTCTATGATCGAATCCACGCAGGGAGGAGTGCGACCAAAATGAATGCATGGCTCCAAGGTGACATAGAGTGAGGCACCTCTTGCATAATCTCCAGCTACATTCAAAGCTTCTTTTTCTGCATGGAAAGTCCCAGGAGGGCCCGTAAACCCCTCGCCAACCACCATACCGTCTTTTACGACTACAGCGCCTACGGGAGGGTTGGGATTTGAAATTCCGAGAGCTTTGTTGGATAAATCCAACGCCCTTCTCATGTAGGACAAATTAGACCCTTTTAAAATCCTGGTGAATTTTGCTCGCTGTCGCATCGGTCTGACCCTGGTATTTGCTTCCAAGTTCAGGTGAGCCATAAGGGAACTCTGCCGAGGTCGTTAACCTGACATAAGATAATTGTCCGATTTTCATACCGTAGTAAAGAGTTATGGGAAGATTTGCCACATTACTCAGCTCCAACGTCAAGTGTCCTTTAAACCCTGGATCAACATATCCGGCAGTAGAATGGATCAGAAGCCCTAACCTACCCAAAGAGCTTTTGCCTTCCACTCTAGCAACGAGGTCGTCAGGCAATTCTATGTTTTCCAGTGTACTGCCTAAAACGAACTCTCCCGGATGAAGAATGAAAGGAATATCTCCTTCGATTTCGACTTTCTCAGTGAGTTCTTCAGTTCCCTTTCTAATATCAATATAGGGCACCCGCGAGTTTCTAAAAACTAGGAAACCTTTATCGAGATGAACGTCAACGCTAGCGGGTTGAATTGCATTTTCACCAAGCGGCTCGATTATGATACGACCTGCTGCCATCTCTTCTCTGATAGTCCGGTCGCTAAGAACCATAATTTCCTCCCGCGTCTCCGTTTTCAACCGTTGCAGTGGTTTAAACCGTGAAATATCAGCCAACTCTGATAATTTACGTTCAATTTTAGAGACGATTCAACGATTAACTCAAGTCAATAGCTGGCTTCGAATCTTAGCAAGACAAAGCGTACACCTGCAAAGCGGGTCTTATTCTTAAGATCTATTATTTATTGGATCGAGAAAACTGCATTTACGGAAAGTGTTATTTCTAATTCCCCACCGCTAATCGAACTAGAAGCGGGAGCGGCCATAGCTCTCATTCCATAGTCCATTTCGGCGAAAGATTGGACTGAAGGGTTTCCAATTTCAGATAATGACAATATCGGTCCTAGCTCAACTCCAGTTAGTGAGGCATATTGAGTAGCTTTTTCAAATGCATCCTCAACTGCCTGTTTTCGAAGTGTGGAGAGGTATAGATCATCATTCTCAACGGTAAATGAAATCCCGTCGATACGAACCAAATCGCCACCAGCGTCTGCCGCTTTGTCAACTATTTCACCAACGTTTTCGAGATCTCGAATTTTCACTATTGCTGAGTTATTTACTACATACCCAGTAAGTACCTGTTTCCCAATATGACGCCCATCCACTATCACTTCCTCATAATCATAACGAGGCGAAATATTGAATCGTCTGGTTTGTATATCTATATCGCGAACACCCTCTTTTTTTAGCGTATCAGTAACGGAATCCATTACGTCAGCGGCAGCCGAACGGGCCACGTTTACTGTTTTGGCGAGAACCTCCACTCCAATATTCATAATAGCAAGGTTCGGTTCTACGCTTACTGACCCTGAGCCAGTTACAGTTATTCCTCTCTGAGTCAAAGAGGCCGCTTGTATCTGCATTGATCCCTGTGATTTCGGAGATCTCCCTAAGTTTGAGTTGATGTCCTGCAGAGCAGGTTCTGAATCGTACACCGGCGCCGGGAAAGTAGATTCCGGATTCTCGGCAGCTTCACCGTTGGTGGTACATCCGATGTTTAACAAGAATAAGAAAAATATCAACAAATGAGCATTTAATAACAAAAGATTCTTCATCTAATTAGATCCTAAAACCAGTTGTAAAACTACGTATCCTGCATAAAGCATATAACGAACGAGTGATAGTTTCCCGTATCGTTTACGGTTATTTGCACAGTTACGACTATAATTTCATAGCGATGTACAAGTTCGAAAGAAAGAAGACACCTCTGCTTCGAGAAGTAATCGAAACGATAATCCTAGCTGGTTTGGTCTTCGTGACGTTACAGATAACCGTCCAAAACTACCAGGTGGAAGGTTCTAGCATGACCCCGACGCTAGAGGAAGGGGATTGCGTGCTCGCCAACAAAATCATCTACTCCAACTTCGACACCGGGGCTTACAACGAGGTTTTACCTAGCTTAGATGAACACCAAGGAAATTTGCTATTCCCTTTCCATCCACCTAGGAGGGGTGAAGTGGTGATCTTTGAATATCCTAATGACAGAAAACGTCATTTTGTAAAGAGGGTTATAGGCATACCAGGAGACCAAGTAGAAATCAGAAATGGCGATGTTTTTGTAAACAGAAAACAGGTGTCAGAGCCATATCTCAGAAGATCTAATTCGACTTCAAACTATGGTCCTATGATCATAAATTCTGGAGAATATTTCGTTTTAGGTGATAACAGGGTGGCGAGTAACGATTCCCGGTCGTGGGGGACCATTAATAACGACCATATTATCGGAAAATACTGGTTCCGCTATAGTTCTTTTCTCTGCGAACTAGCTCCAATAGACCGGGGTAGCTTAAGGTAAGTAGATGTAACCTATCTTGTCTATTGAAAGGCTTCGCCTAACACCAATACAATCCCTAACATTGCTTAAATAATCGTGGGCCGGTAGCTCAGTCTGGCAGAGCATCGGACTTTTAATCCGAGTGTCGTGGGTTCGATTCCCACCCGGCTCACCATAGTTCAGGCACGGAAATGGCTCTTCTTGGGATGATTTGCGCCACAGATTTCAATAATTGGTCACAATTTGGTCACAAACCCTCTTTCTTGATACTTACAGCCAACGAGTTTACATTTATTTCTTGACCGTCTATGTATAAGACGAAATCCCTGTCTGAATCTTTTCCAATGAGCCGCTCCATTGCTTGGATGCAGTCGCGCCTGAAGTTCCTTGCTCCATATGCAGCATCTTCGTAGGACCATTTTGGATGATCGTTATTCCACTCATGCATCATCGAATCCCAGGTCCCCTTCTTACTACCACCATAAACCTCAGCAAGAGATATATGTTTATCTGAGATAGTCCGAAACGGCTTCTTATTTATGTCCTTCCGTATCTGGTCCCTTGCATCCCTATAAATTTCCCTTACGAACTCTGGAGACGCGGTATCCTCAACTTCTATTCTCAGAGAAGTTGAATTTCTCTTTCCCAATCGAAAGATAGATTCCACAGTTGCTTTAGGGATTTCTGGTACCACGCCGCATAAGAGGAAAAGCACAGATTTATCACCCGACCAACCATATTCCGTAGAAAGTCTTAAGGAAATGGCTTTGGCAGCAGCCAATACGCCTTTATTAGATATGTTTATCCGACACACAGCCGTCTTGTCAGCAGAAACAAAAGACAGCAATTCTGATTGAACGGAATAAGTTTCGGGATTATCCCCTTCTACTCTGTCACCGTTCAACACCTCCCTGTGAATACGATATGTTGTCGGTAGCCCGTCGTCTTGCGCTTGTCGGCGAATCCATGCCTCGACCCCCTCAACAGATATCAAATTACCACCCAAATAGATTCTTCGAAATTCTTTTACATATGGTTCATTATTTGCTTTCTGTGCCAATAAACCCGATATGGCTCTTAGTCGCCTGTCAGGTTCAATTTCTTCAACCACCCGGTTTCTTGGTTCCTTAATGAAGGAGTTATGAGCAGCGATTAAGTTGAGGCGACTCTGATAACGCGCCTCGAGGTCCTCGATAGAAGATTGATCCACCATGACTTCCTTCACGTACCTCTCCTCAACTAGAGATTGCCAAATTGGTTCGCTAATACGTCTTCTAAGCCTTTTAGATAGCTCTTCACGAATTTCATTCTCTTTATTCATGTCATTTTAATACCTTTACAAAATGACTCTTATCTTAACAGGGGAACACAGTTAACAACAGCTATGAGTAAAGGCGGTGTGAATGGAAAACAGACAAGCGTTGACCATGTCCGTTTCTGAAGCCGGTGTACTTCTAGGTATCGGCAGGAATCTAGCTTATCGCTTAGCACGAGAAGGCTCTCTTCCAGGTGTTAGGAGGCTGGGTACTAGGTACATCGTTTCAAGAATGGAACTCAACACCTTTTTGACCAATGTATCAGAGGAACATTATTAAAACGCCAGAAAGCCACCGAAGCCAGATTTGGGTGGCTCTGGCGCACATAAAGAGCGTCTAAGGGGAAGGCTCAAAAACTGCCCTTTGCGGTATACGAGACAACGCATTGAAAATCGTTGCGGTAATCCCGCTCAAGTCTGGACGCTGTGGGTCAGGATCAGCGCTAAACAACCTGGCGAAACTTTGGGAATGATTTGAATTTAGGGCGGGTGGTAGCCCTGGTGGTGAGGGGGGGGGAAGAGTCTATTGTCTTTAACTATACGACCCTGGGAACTTCACGAAGTAAGAAGTCCCAGGGATTATTAATTTAAAGCTGCGAACACATATCTCTTTGAACATTTATGAGTAAACAAGTTACGCAAAAGCAAAAGTCTAAGCGAGTGAAAATGGAGCTTAGACGTTACAAAGCTCTTGAATTAAAAGTTAAAGGATTCTCCGACCGAGCGATAGCAAAGGAGCTCGGAGTAGGAGTTGCTACCGCTCATGGAGATGTTAAGAAAGTCCTTGGCGACCTCGCTAACAAACACATTGAAGAAGCAGCGAACCTCAGGGCGCTGCTGAATCTACGATACGAGAGGTTGTTTCATTCTTACTTTGATCAGGCTGTAGCCGGTGATAACGAAGCTGCAAAGACTGTTATGGGCATACTGGATAGGATGGCTAAGATAAACGGTCTGATACCTGATAAATCACTTGTTACCGTTGATCAACGGGCAATGAAGTTCAATGAACCCGTTACATTCACGATCGACGGGGATCACACCCCTATGGGGGAATTAGCTAAGAGGGTTTATGGGGAGACTGTGAGTAGTCCGGTCAATTAGGGCAGATTCTTCATTTGTGGCTTACATGCTAGTTGGATGGAGATAGACTGGATGACTACTCAACGATCAACATGCCTCTCTTTTCTCACTCCACCTTCATCCCAAGCGGCTGGCTCCATCTCCAACCAGACTCTTCAGAATTGTAAGGACCCGTGCTCGGTACGTGCGATCACGTGGTCCTGGAGTCCCTCGGGCAACTCAACGAACACAGCGGAGAAACCCCATACACGAACGATGAGCGTCCGGAATTCCGGCGAATCAGGGTCTTGGCGCGCTCTGAGCAATGTGTTCCGGTCGATGACGTTGACCTGAAGGGTGGCGGCTGAACGCATTTTGAGGAATGTGGTCAGAAGAGCCAGGAACTTCTCGAAAGCATCTTCGCCTTGGACGATGCCCGAATGTAAGGCAATGTCGAATACGGATCCATGAGAGGCTCTCGTCAGATCCACCTTCGAAACTGATCTCAGGGCCGCCGTCGGACCGCTACGGTCCATACCCACAGACGGTGAAAAACTGTTGGCTGTTAGCTCGCCTTTGCGCCTACCGTCCGGTGAGGCCGGGGTCTCGCTTTTGCGGTGAATGCCGAAAGACATGAAACCGGGCGCCCATTTCCCCATACAGCCTGCAGCGTTGCCAGACCTTTCGTGAACGCCATCGCAGAAATGCTCGGCAATTTCCTTCAATATATTATCAACGTAATCCTCGTCGTTACCGTACTTTGCTGTGTGATTTTTAAGCGTCTGACGGAGCGGTTCGTGCCCCTTGAAATCTGCCTGCATGGCCTCGCGTAGTTCATTCCACGTCAGAACACGATCGTCGAAGATGAGTTTTTTAATGGCAGCGAGGCCGTCGGCCGCATTGCCGGCCTGCGCTAGGATGCACCCATTGATGGCATATCGGGCGGCAGCTGGCGAGGCCTGTGCCAGACAGTCTTCAATGCTCGCGGCAAAGAAAGGGAACGTAATCGGGCGCGCGGGTCCGGGCTCCACGGGCATTAGACGATCCAACCTCGACTTGTAGTCCGATATCACCTGATCGAACGTCGAATATCGTCTCGATTCGGTCTCAAAGACGAGATCGTTGAGTACTGGCAACGCATCGTGAACCTTGAATTTGATTGTGCCTTTGCCACCGATGATCAGCTCGGAGCAACCATCGTTGCAGTAGTCGCGCGCCTCCTCTAAAGGAATACCCAACTTAACCAAAGAGGGAACGGCAACTTCGTCATTGAAAATCGCCAACGTATTGGCACCCTTGGCCAACGCCCGACCGCAGATACGGATCAAATCGGATGGAGAATTTTCGAAGAACCGCGCGTTGAGCTTGGGTTCAGGGAGCATCAGCTTTGCCGACGCCTCGATACACATGTAGGTGAGATCATTGGAAGCATCGAGGCCATCTGAGGTCTGACCTGCTATCGATATGTTGCGCAGTGTGTCATTATCTGCCTGATTCGCTTCCGGAAAGTGGTTTAGCTTGACAAAGAGGCACTCCAGAAGCTCCTGCGCCTCTTCCTGCGTAATACGTTTCTGATCGATATCACGCCGGTAAAAGGGATACATCCACTGGTCAAAGCGTCCGATGCACCCACGTCCACCAAACACTCGAACGAATTGCAGAAGCTGCAGCGCAGAGTGGAAGGACGTCGGAATACCACTCGCCAGTTCATCGCAAATAGTGGATATGCGTTCAAGCTCGACTTTCCTAGCCGAGTCGGGTTCGACGAGAGCCATGCACTCAGCATGCCTAGCGAATCGCTCAACATAGCGGCAGGCCGCTCCGTAGGAGACATCAACCGCACAAAGAAAATCGCGACTTACTGGGTCGATCCCTGTCTGAAGTTTCTGTCGCGCCTCGTTCCGTATCCCTATCAGGCCTTTGGTTAGCAGCATGGCATGGCCAGGCGGGTAATGGGGATCATACTCACCAAGGTCGATCTGGTCCTCGTCCTCAGGCATCACGAGGCGAGCGCCGACGATTAACTCATCCGGTTGAATGAAGGGATCGCTTGCTTCAAGCAAGCTCGCGAAGTCCCTGGCGTGGCCGGTCAGCGTCGTTTCACCGCATCCGGCAACAGGTTTGTAAATAATCGCCCCTTCATGAGTCTTCTGCCAGTGCATGTCACGGAGGCGATGGCTCCGGCTACCGAGATCAAGTTCCAAGCTAACCCTATCTGCTATCGGTCCCAATGTTTTAAGCATGATCTTCTCCTCGTTGGGTAGAAATTTCAATGCGCCACTTTCTTCACCGTCACAAGGATATGTTATATTACAGAGAGTTTCCATATCTACGACGGTCACCGCTAGCAGGTTGAAGGGTCTTCGTTCAATTTGCACACGGATCTCGGTTCAATGGAGAAGACAGTGCATGGCTCACAATAAAACTGAAGCGGTCGTTCGACCGACCGTGCAAACAGCCCAGACCGGCCGAGTCTTTGATATCCAGCGATTCTCCATCCATGATGGGCCAGGTATCAGGACGACCGTGTTTTTGAAAGGATGTCCTCTTCGGTGTCTCTGGTGCCACAATCCAGAGGGAATTCACTCGAAACCCTTGCTTTCATTCGATTCGGCCAAGTGCATAGCCTGCGGTAGATGCGTGGAAGTCTGCCCAAACGAGGCACACTTCATGGAAAGCGAGGAGAGCCATGTTTTGCTTCGCGAGAGATGCGATACGACCGGCAATTGCTCCGTTGTCTGCCCCTCTAGTGCGTTGGAACTCATCGGGCGCAATATCGCATGCGACTACGTGCTTGACCAAGTGCTGCGGGACCGGCCTTTCTACGAGGCATCCGGTGGTGGTCTCACTCTGTCAGGCGGTGAACCCCTCCTCCAAATCGAGTTTGCTGAGGCGCTGTTAAGAGGAGCTAAGAGCGCTGGTGTACACACGGCCGTTGAGACGGCAGGGCATGTGGCGTTTAACCGGCTGGCGCGCGTGGCACCGTATACCGATCTGTTCCTATATGACGTCAAAGATACGGATGATTTCCTTCACCGGCAGAACACCGGTGTTCCGATCAAAGGCATCCTAGATAATCTGAGGGCGCTTCATGATTTAGGGGCTTCCATCCTTGTGCGCTTGCCGATCATACCTGGGCTGAACGACCGCAAGAATCATTTTCGTGAGGTTGCCCGCATCGTCAAACCTCTGTCCAGCCTATTAGGGATCGAAGTCATGCCTTATCACAGCCTTGGAATTCCGAAGCGTCCGAAGCTCGGCCTGGATTCAGATGGCGTCGTTGACCCGGCGCCTCCCAGCAAGGACACTGTCGCCGACTGGGTGGACACCCTTCGTGACCTGGGCGTCAGGGTAGTTAACGAGACTAAGTAACTATCTCAGAATACCTAGCTGCTTTAGATTTTCCAATGAAGCATAAGAAATAAGATTCAGATCCGTGGAAACATGCCGATCACGCCTGAAAAAGAAGTAAACTTTGTCATCATTAATCCTCCTTTAAGCAGCTTTGATTTTACGTCATCACTATTTATATTTTGGTTAATGCTACTAATATTCATAATGAAAAATAATAGTTAGAGTTTCTCATAGCTCAATTTATTGTAATCCAGCGGATCGAGATTGCATGGGAGTCCCCAGTCGCTTCGAGTAGTGAAGAGCAGTGCATTTACCCACCGTATTATTCCCAGTACTCGGGCCACCAGTACTCTGGATTTCCACCTGTGTGAGTGTGATCCAATTTCCATTGGAACTGCTTGGCCAACTTAGATACCCTTGGATCGTCACTGTATCGCTTCAGATGTTCTACCCAAGACAGGTTCCATGGTGTAGTCAAGGGATTTTGGGTTTGGTTAAAACCAGTAAGCTCCTCCAAGTAAGCTGGATCATCATAGGAATCCAATACTCGTTCGGTAAGACGAGTCAAAGCGGGATCGTCTAGCAACACTGTCACATCATTGATCTCTCCCAAAAGGGAAAGGTGAACAGAAAAGTTCACGATCAAAGTGTGGTAGTGTAACGCCCACCCCTTTTTGTGGGCTACCTCATTAGAAGATGTGCCATCCGCAGATATTGTGCTTATAGATTGTTGGTATTTTTCGATGGCCCAGTTGAACGCACCGGGTCGATCCAATGCAATAGCGAGAGTTACCACAGCCAAAAGCGCCGGGTACACTTGATTGTGAGGGCCAAAACCGCTCTCCTGAGCATCCACTAGCATACCTTCTGCTCGCGTACGACTACATAAAAACAGCAACTCAAACCAGGATAGAACAGCAGATTTCTTCGATTCATCCAGTGCCGACGCACTGCGTATTTGCAGGTACGGAATGGTCAAAATACCATTGATGAGATTTGAGCGATCATATCCATGTTTCCAGTGATCGCCACCTTTCTGGCATTCACTATCCACAACAAAAGCGTCATTCTGAGCCCAGTAAAACAGGTGGTCAAGCACACAGGATGCAGCTGCCACACTCCCTTCAGCAACAGCTTCATCACTCAGAAGATTGATCTTATTTGAAATTTCGGTTAACGAAGACCAAGCTTTGTCGTCCACATTGCCGTTTTTGAGACGGTCCGGAATATTCATAAGGAGACCATCCGTAGGTTCGGGGCATTGAATCGTATGCATTGATACATCGTTATCATAAAAACGAAGATCCCATGGCGACTTCAACACATAATCGTGCGTAGGTTGTTCAACGGTGTTTTTATCTGTTGTCACGGATGTGGATCTTGGCATGTCTAGTTGCTTTTCACCACAAGCCATCACTACCACGAACTGCACTAGTACCAGCACTAATACTAATATGTATCTCATTCGCGAAGTCATGTAGTCATATTACCAATCACGTAAAGTATGGTCACTACATGAAAAAAAGTTCGAACAACAATATGGCTACTGGAATTGGAAAGAATTCCATCGATTGAATGGTTTGAAACTTCTTGGCTTATTATTTGTATGGATAGTTGAAATTGTTTTGTTGTAGCATATTTTCCAGATTTTGCTTTATGGCATAGGGAGGGGTGACTGAAACCTAACGGCTAGGAGTCCCATGGGGGATTAGATGAAAAGGGGGTCGCTGAGATGAAGCTGAAGTTCATATCATTGCTCTTGCTACTGCCAGTGCTTATGTTGCTGCTGGCAGCTTGTGGCGATAGTCAGATTGCTGATACCCCGACACCTGAGGCCAAAGTAGTGGCTAAGGTGAAAGTCGAGCCTTCGCCTACAAAAGAACATCCGAAGCCAGAACCAACAAAACCATCCACACCTACTGAGGTGCCACCAACTGTTATCCCTACGACAGTGCCGCCCACTGCTACACTTACACCGACTCAGGTGCCACCTACACCCACTGCTACTCCGCTGCCTACAGCTATTCCTACGCCCACACCCGCACTCACCTATTCGTTGGAGAAGATACCCGGGAGCCTCAATCATAGTGGTGAATCAGGGCAATCGGTCGGAACCTGGTGGGGGTACAACCAGAGTAAGATCGCCCGATACAGGGACATCGTCTTTACTTACGTTGTTCACAATGACAATGATCCAGGAACAGAATCCTCTATGACCTTGTACAAGAAAGTCGGAGAAGGCCCATGGGAGAAAGGTGTGTCAATGCCATGTTCCGTCCCTGGCAACATACTCATAGACTCAGATGGAGGTCTGCATGCTCTTGTTTTTGATCCTGAGGACGTTTTGTTGAATGATTCACTGGGCAGCCTGGAATACTACTATTTCCCTCAGGCAGGCAATGGAGATATTGAGACGTTCATCCATACTACGGTTATTCCCAGCCCGGGCGATAATGGTGACGAAACCGTGAATATACGGATAGGTGCTTCAATTGGACGGAATGACACCATAGCGTTGGCGTTCGGATTGGGGACTACTGAGCAATTTTATTACAAGAAGAAATCCGACTCTGAATGGAAGCACCTCATTGCAGGAAAGAAACTGGGGCATAACTTCTATTACCCGTATCCTCTAGTAACGGATGACGGCTATGCCATCCTTGCTATACAGGACGACTATGTCGAAATCGATGGACAATCCCATAACCCTTATCACATTGCAGCGTATTTCCAGGGCAACGAGCTCGGTTGGTCACATGAATTCTTGCTGGATAACACGCAAAGTTCTCTGGCGCTCACACATAGCCAATGGCAAACAGTGGATATCTCTGACCTCTATCTGGATACTGATAACAGCATTCATGTCGTGCTCCAAGATCAAGTTGCCGAAAAGTGGCTGCACTACAGAAAGGCCTATGGGGATAGCGATTGGACTATCACGACCATTGATACTGGCTCGTGGGAAGGCATTAATTGGATGAGATTGATAGAAATCGAAGGTAACCTCTACTATTTTATGAATTCGTGGAATCAGGTCAGATTGATGAACAGTAGTACGAAAAAAATGGTTAACCTCGACTTGGAATCGCTAGCAGGGAAACGTCAGGTTGAAGGTATGTATCCCTACATTGCTTCCCCCAGGACCGGAACGGGTGCAGCATCTAAGTTTGTCGATATACTGCTGCTGAACGGGTCAAGCGATGCGTATCCCAATGGGTCTAATTACTATCTTAAGATTGCGAAGGACTCTATTCTCCAGGAACTTCGGTAGTCACAGTGGAGCCTAACTGCTAGGAATTCCATGGGGGATTAGGTACAACTGAGGTACTCGATGCAACCGGATGAACCAATCTATTCAGAGAGACAGCGATTTCATCCACAAGATGGTACACTCCTTGCGGTGTTATGGCTAGTGATTCTAACAAGCCCCACATTTTTCCTCTGGGCCATAGTCCAGCAAATCGTCATGGACTCTCCTGTTGGCAATAATCCTGCGAACGACTTCGTACTGATTGTGTTGGCACTCATTTTTGGGATTGGGCTCCCTCTGTTCATGTACACCATGGGCCTCGATACGCAAGTGAGGGAGTCGGGGATTTTCGTTCGTTTCTGGCCGTTCCACAGGAAATGGGTCGTGTTTGGGTTTGATAGTATCCAGAAAGCGGAAGCTAGCATCTATAGTCCACTCAAAGACTATGGAGGTTGGGGCATCCGTTATGGGAGAAAGGGCAAGGCATACAACGTTAGTGGAAACAAGGGAGTCCTTCTAACGCTGAAGGATGGAAAGAACGTCTTGATTGGCTCAAAGAATCACGAAGTGCTGTGTTCGGCAATCACGGAAATACTCCCATAGATATCGATAGACTTTGGAAATGAGGTATCTGTGGCAACAGCGGCAATAGATAAAATCAATAAACCTCACGATTTACCCAAGGTTAAGCAGGCTCCTGTGAATTGGGGCGGTGGGTTAATGGTTATTCCCCATCCGAAAGAAGTACTTAAAATCATGAAATCCATCCCTTACGGGAGGACTCTTACCTTGGACGAAATCAGAGCGAAATTAGCA